>Ga0123353_10008495_pt1 | contig 14038 bp, 5 predicted proteins | sample TergutLab28metaG_3_FD_92763 | JGI IMG/M metagenome (GOLD analysis project Ga0123353, IMG submission 92763) | Labiotermes labralis P3 segment gut microbial communities from Petit-Saut dam, French Guiana - Lab288 P3 | ecosystem: Host-associated > Arthropoda: Insects > Digestive system > Gut ... | reverse complement strand
GCGCTTCCAAGTTGTCAATCCCCGTTTTGCTATTTTGTGGATAATCACCAACATTTTTGTGAGAACTGAACAAAACCGCTCCTCGGAACTTGACATTCCGGGAGCGGTGTTGTATATTGAGTTCAGGTGTGATTTTCATATCGCGGGGGAGGCGAGCAAGAATTATGAGAAACCTTATTGTCAGGCTAAACAAGAAGTCGTGATCTGTCCCGGTGGGGTTGACACAGGGTGCGGGCGATAGTTCGGGATAGCGGGAGCAAGCCCCCGCACTACAGGATGCGGAGGGGAAATAGTTAACGGCGCAGGTAAGTACAGTATGCGGCGAGATAAAATACGGGGCGCAGGCAAGCATAGAGCGAGGAGGGGAGATTGGCCTAGCGCGTTTAAGTATGCCAGCCACACAGCCATGTAGAAAGCAGTGAGGACGATCAGTCAATGCGTGTCAATACCCCCGTCCCCTTGACACGCTTGCTTTTTCACACTTATAATGTATAATATATGTGTGAATATGGTGAATATTTCGACATAGCGAGGGAAGGGCAGCGCATTTATGGAGCGAAAGACTATTTTTATTGTTGATGACGACGTCACTAATTTGACTGTAGGCGCTGATGCGCTTTCGGGTGCGTATAATGTCTTTACCCTTAACTCAGGCAGGCTGTTACTGAAGAGGCTGGAGAAGCATATTCCTGACCTTATTCTTCTTGACGTCGATATGCCTGAGATGAACGGGATCGAAGTGATTAAGCAGCTGAAAGGAAAACGCGAGACAGCCGGTATCCCAATAATTTTCCTGACCGCGAAGAACGACGGCGAAAGCGAGCTGGAAGGGCTTTCCCTCGGCGCGATCGACTATATCATCAAGCCGTTTTCCCCTCCCCTTCTACTAAAACGTATCGAAGTGCATTTGCTTGTCGAAGCACAGAAGACAGAACTGAAAAACTTCAATAGCAATCTGTTAGAGATGGTAGACACAAAGACAAAAACGGTCGTTGAACTGCAAAACGCGATTTTGAACACAATGACCAGGCTTCTTGACCGGCGCGACGACATAACAGGCGGCCATATAGAGCGAACACAGCGTTATATGGAAGTTCTATTGAAAAAGATGGTGGACAGCGAGATTTTCAAGGAAGAGTCCGCTTCCTGGGACATTGATCTGATCGTGCATTCCACTCAGCTTCACGATATCGGGAAAATCGCGATCAGGGACAACATCCTTTTAAAGCCGGGCAGGCTGACAAAGGAAGAGTTTGAATGCATCAAGTCACATACGAGCGTTGGCGAGGATTTTGTATCTGAGATCGAGGCGATCGCTTCCGAACATGCGTTTCTGGAATACGCGAAGGTATTTATTTCCTCGCACCACGAGAGGTGGGACGGCAGCGGGTATCCGAGAGGGCTGAAAGCAGAGGAGATCCCCATACTCGGAAGGGCCATGGCTATCGTCGACGTCTACGATGCGCTTGTTTCAGACAGGCCTTACAAGAAGGCCTTTTCACATGACGAAGCTGTTTCGATTATTTCCGAGGGCAAGGGGAAACACTTTGATCCCGACATCGCAGACTTGTTCCTGTGTGTTTCCGATCAGTTCAAAGAAATCGCTGCGCAGTGAGGAAAACGCAGAAGGAGCGAGCGAGCGGAGTTTGAGTGAGAAATCATTCAAACGGGAAGGTGGATTGTAATTATGGAAGAACCTGCAGAGTATCGCGACGAAATGCAGCGAGTCGCGGATATGATACTGGAGTTTCTTCGCGACGTTATATATAAGCCGAAGGCCGCTTCGCTGGATCTCGAGAGTTTACCTGAGTCATTCAACGTAGTGGGAAAAGGGCTGCTTTACCTGAACAGCCTGTTAGTGGAAACAAATGATTTCGCGAAGGAGCTCTCCGCAGGGAATCTCAACTGTTCCGTTCCGCGCCCGAGCAACGAAATGGCTTCCCCGCTGAAATCGCTGCACGCCACTCTTTCGCACCTCACCTGGCAAGCCAAGCAGGTCGCAAACGGCAATTACAAGCAGCGGGTCGATTTCATGGGCGAGTTCGCAGTTGCGTTCAACAACATGATAGAGCAGTTGGAACAGCAGCGGCTTACGAACGAGATGGAAAAGGAAAACCTTTTAATTGCCATTGAAGACAGCACGCGCGCACGGCGCGAGGCGGAGTATAGCCACGAGCTGCTGCGAGCCGTCTCGAACAATTACAAAGGTTTGATCTGGAGCATTGACAACGAAGGAATAATCACGACATTCAAAGGGCAATATCTGGGGAAGCTGCTCACAAGCGCCAAGCCTCTTGAAGGGGAGAGCATAAGCGCAGTTCGCGACAGGCTCGCGCATCTGGACATAGCGGACAAGGTGGAAAGAACCTTTTCGGAAGGTCCGCAAAACTGGATGAACGAGATCAACGGAAGCATTTTCCACTCATATACGACTCCGATGTATGATGAAAGAGGCGAGCTGTCAGGCGTAGTGGGCAGCACCGACGACGTAAGCGAGACGATCACTCTGCAACATGCACTGGAGGACGCAAACCGCGCTCAGTCGGACTTCCTTGCAAGCATGAGCCACGAGATACGGACTCCAATGAACGCCATCATCGGTATGGCGGAACTTGCTTTGCGCGAAGATATCCCCTCGACTGTCCGCGAGTACGCGCTCACGATAAAGCAGGCGGGGGTCAGTTTGCTTGATATCATCAACGATATTCTGGACTTTTCCAAGATTGAAAGCGGGGTCATCGAGATCACTCAGGACGACTATTTCCTGTCATCCCTGATCGACGATGTAATACATATCATTAAAACAAAAACACATGAGTCCAAGCTTCGTTTCATTGTCAACATCGATAATCACATCCCGAACAGGCTTGTCGGGGACGTTAAGAGAATACGTCAGATTCTGCTGAATCTTCTAAGCAATGCCGTAAAGTATACCGACAAAGGTTTCGTTTCTTTGTCAATGACCGGCACTGTTTCTGACGGGGAGACTGTAACGCTCAACATTGAAGTGACTGACAGCGGACGGGGGATTTCCCAGCAGGACATTGAGAAACTTTTCGATAAGTTCACAAGGTTTGACAAGGCGAGAAACAAAAATGTGGAAGGGACCGGGCTGGGGCTCGCCATAACGAAAAATGTGATTAAAGCTATGGACGGCGAAATCGGCGTTCGTTCGCTGCTCGGAGTTGGCAGCACTTTCGTGGTAAAGCTGCCTCAGAAGATAGTAGACCACGGCGCGCTGGCCGTAGTGGAAGACCCGGAAGAAAAGCACGTCCTTGTACTGGAACGGCGTGAAGTATGCAGAAAGTCCATAGTCCAGACGATGGCCGATCTCGGCGTCAGGTATAAGCTGGTATCAACTATTGCCGAGTTTTACAGCGAGCTCATCAGCAGCACATTTTCACACGTCCTGGTTGCGTCGGTTTTATACGAGCGCATGAAGAAAGAGTACGGCGAAATAGATACAGACGCAAAAATAATGCTGATCGCGGAGTTCGGGGAGTTCGTTAGCGAGCGGAATATAAGAGTCCTGACGACGCCGATTTTTACGATACCGGTCGCGAGTTTTCTGAACGATGTTTCCGGGTTTTCCGCAAGCGGAGCAGCATACCCGAACACAGTAGGCTACACCGCTCCCGAAGTAAACATCCTTAGCGTCGACGACGTCAACACGAATCTCATAGTTTTTGAAGGCCTTATGCGGCCTTATAAAGCGCACATAACTTCATGCAAGAGCGGCGCCGAAGCGATCGAAGCGATCAAAGCCGCTCCTATTGACTTGCTCTTCCTGGATCATATGATGCCTGATATGGACGGGATAGAGACAACAGCGCACATCCGGGCATTAGGCGCCGACTACCCCTTTGCAGAGACACTGCCCATTATCGCACTGTCCGCGAACGCCCTGCTCGGCACTAGAGAGATGTTCCTGCAAAACGGCTTCGATGACTTTTTGTCAAAACCGATAGATGCGGCTGAGTTGCATGCAGTTCTGATGAAATGGATTCCGTTTGACAAGTGGGACAGGACGGAAAGGCGCGGCGCCGATAAAAGGGAGGAGCCTGAAGACATCGTTATCAGCGGCGTCAACGTAAGAAACGGCATTGCGCGTAATGGCGGAACGGTCGATAATTACCTGAAAACCCTCGCTATTTTCCAGGAAGACTGCCTTGAGAAGATCGATGAAATAAAGTTCTGTCTTGAAACGGGCAATCTGCCATTGTATACTATATATGTCCATGCTCTTAAAAGCGCCGCCGCCAACATTGGCGCCGATAACTTATCCGTTGCGGCCGGTGTGCTGGAAGCGGCTGGGAAAGAGCAAAACAACGGTTTGATCGAATCAAACACAGCAAGGCTGTTTGCCGATATCGAGGAGCTTATGGGCGGCATCAACTCTGCTCTAACAAAAGCGAACAGCGAACGATGCCTCCAGGTCGACGAGGAGGCATTGCGAAACGAGCTGTGCCGGCTGAAGGAAGCGATCGACTCATATGACGCCGCTGCAATAAGAGAGGGCACCGACTTTTTGCGAAGGGTTGCGCATAACACAGACATCAGAGAGACTATCGATAAAATACTTCATCATTTATTGATCGGAGACGATGACGGAGCGACGTCTTTGATTGAATCGATCATAAGGAACACGGGATGAGACAGGCGAAAATAGATAAAAGAATAGTGCCGCTTGACCTTATGCGTAAACAAAAGCGCGTTAGAGCAGTCATTATCATTGCGCTTGTTTTGGTTATCGCATTGGCAGCGGCTTATTCTATTGGGGCGCTTCGCATCCGTGAGCTGCGCGAAGAAATGGATACCCACATAACAGAAGCGCTGGACCTGATCGACAAGGGCAGGTACCGCTCGGCGCTTACCGACGCCGAACAGGCATTCGCTCTGGCCGAACGCCTGCGCGACAGCGTCTCCGCGGAGCGGATCGAAGCTTACATCCGGCTTATTGAATCAGTACTAAAGGCGAACGATCTGTTTGATTCCGGAAGATTCGGCGAGGCGCTCTCAGTATACACGCAAGCCCTTGATTATGCCCTGGATGTCCGCGACCTTGGCGCTGAGTATATAAGGCAGCAGATCATTGCAGCCAGCAGTTATGTTCATTTTTATGAGCTCATGGAGCAGGCGGAGAGTTTTGCGGAAATACTGAACTACGACGCGGCGCTGAGGTTGTACGAAGAAGCGCGGGAGACCGCTTTCGCGATACCTTTTGCAAGGGGTAGCGAACTTGCCGCCGCGGCAATTGAAGATACAAACGAGCGCATCATCAGTGCAAAGCGCGCAACCGCGGCGGAACTGCTGTCCCAGGCGAGCCATTGCATCCAGGGGGGCTACTACACCGAGTCTATGATGCTGTCCCAAGGCGCGCGGGCGCTGTATCAGGAACTCGGCGATACTCAGGGCGTTATTCTGGCAAATGCAAGGATCAGCTACGCGGAGCGGCTGCTCGCCGAACGGGAGCAATGGGAGGCGGAGCAAAAAGCCAAGGAAGAGGCCGACAAGGAAGCGGGAGGCGGTTCGCAGGGCGAGACGGGCGGCGGCAATGAACCGGGGCAAGAAGTGAGCGACATTAATTACGACCATAACAGCCAGATAAGATTTGACTTGATGACCTTGATCGACGACCAGAACAGAAGTCCCGCAAATCAAGTGAGAATGGGCACGACCGCCGACCGTAACGAGGGCTGGTATAACGGGTGCGGATGGGTCGCGACATATAACGCGCTCATTTTGCTCGGCTACCCCAGCCATCCCGCCGATATAGTGAACTTCTTTGAAACGAGCGGCGGCACGGTAATGGGCGGGGTTTTCGGCACGTATCCGAACGCGATCGAATCCTTTTTAATGACTATGGGATATAACGTCAACCATGTTCTTTTCCCGCAGTTGTCAGTAAACCTCGACGAGGCGATCAAAGAGGCGGGGGTCGCGATTCTGGCATATGCGCACACGCGCGCCGCGCACTATATAACGGTCGAGTATCGCGACGAGGACGGGCGGTTCATCGTGTACAACGACGGTTATGCGAGAGCCAGGTCAAGGGCATTGGGTCTCGAAAACACATCGGAAACCGGCGCCGTGATAGACTCGGTCACAGCGCTTATAAGAAACACCCCGGGCATCCTGTTTGCATTCTCGATGATAACCGTCAGCATAGCGCCCGGAGGTTGATAGGGTAAATCGCCGAAATGTGCAAATAACTGTAGCTTTTGCATAGTGACAGTTCACGGTCGGCTGGGATTTACTCTGACTTGCGTGAAAATGTCGCGTGGCCGGCTCCAAGTCAGTCCTATAGCTCTATCCCTACCTCGGGATGTGCTCCTGCCGACCTCCGCAGACAGATACACGCTGCGTCAGAGCAAATCCCAGCCGACCGTGAACTGTCACTATGCACAAGAATTGACATATTTGCACCGAAAAAATGGTGGATTTTTTCACTGTTTTGTGATATGCTGAAACTGGCGCCCATGTGCGACCAGGTTTTTATTTGGCGCCCTGCACGGCTATAGCATATGTTTGGAGGGTTCCGTGATGGAAATGGCAAAAAGTAAGTTCAAACGACTGATGAGCATACTGCTCACGTTGGCAATGCTGCTGACTCTGCTGCCAATGCTGGTCGGCCCGGCTTCGGCACTGGAGCCTCCCTCGACAGAGCATCCAGCGCAAGAGCCTCCCGCAGCGGAGAGGCCGATGCAGTCTGAGACCGAGTTCGTCGTAGCGCTCGACCCGACATACGCAGGCGAAGTTCTCTCCGGCGAAGCGGAACTCTTCATGATCGAAACCGAAGAGTCGCCCGGAACGAACGGGCGCGGCGGGACCAGAGGGCTGCGCAAGATTCCGTCGGGTCTGCTCCGAAGGGGCTCCGACTCCAGAGAGACCCACCGGCGTCACCTCGAGCACTACAAGGAGCGGCAACTGGCAGACGCGCCCGTGCTCATTACAGTCGAGGCTGAGAGCAAGAGCACATTCCAGGCGGCAATGGCAGTCGTCGAGCAATGCGAAGGCGTGCTTTTCACGGAACCGCTCGTGTATTTTTACTCGGACGGCTTCAACGACCCCCAATCCGGTAGTCAGTGGGCGCTCGATGCGGTCGATGCTTACGACGCTTGGAACGGGAATCCGAATCTGTCTAGAATAATAATCGCTATTCTTGACACCGGAGTAAGGCTGACGCACGAGGATCTCGCTGCAAGCATAATCCCCGGATACAACTTCGTTGAAATGAACACAAACGCGAACGATACAAACGGGCATGGTACGCACGTCGCGGGCATTGCCGCGGCAATTAACAATAACGGAAGAGGCATCGCGAGTCCTGCGGGCGGGGCAAAAATAATGCCGGTACGCGTCCTCGGAACAAACGGCTATGGGTCGAGTGTGAACGTTGCGAACGGTCTTTATTTTGCCGCTGATAACGGGGCGCACATAATAAACTTGAGTCTTGGAAGCAGCGTATACTCAGAAGTAATAGCTGCTGCTGTCCGTTATGCGCAGGGCAAGGGTTGCTTGGTGGTCGCGGCTTCAGGAAATGATTACAGGAAAAACGCGGTTTCCTATCCGGCAGCCCTGGGCGGCGTGATAATAGCAGCGTCATTGGCTCCCACCCGAGACTTCATTGTGTCTGAGTCTGACTTTTCAAATTACAATGCATTTTACTTAAACCGCACTATCCATGCGCCGGGTAACTATATAATAAGCACGGACTTTTCAAGCGATAGCTCTTACACATATAAAAGCGGAACTTCAATGGCTGCACCACTGATTTCGGGCATGGCTGCTGCACTGCTTGCACGCGGTGGATTTACCGGCAGCCTGTATGATAAATTACTAAGAGAAACAGTTAATATACCGAGGTTTTACATAAGCGGTTCCAGGTTGGTTGCTGATCCTTACGGCCACTATATGAATGTGCTAAACGACAACGGAGTTATGGATACGTATAGAAATCACTTCTTAAAAGTCACTTTCGCCGGAAGCGGAAGTCCAATGCCGGATGTGCAGATGGTTAGATTCGGCGAAAATGTGATTGAGCCGAGCATTGATCCGACCCTCCCAGGTTACGATTTCCTCGGCTGGAAGAAAACTGGGGAAAGCAAGTACTACGATTTTTCATGGCCTGTACACGCTGATTTTACTCTTAACGCGACTTGGGAAGTCAAACAGAACTATAAAATTACTGTCCAAAGCGATGGCAATGGCAACGCCTTCGCGAGTGCACGCGAAGCCGTGTCCGGAACAGAGGTGACACTGATCGCGACTCCTAATAGCGGATTTCGCTTCCTGGAATGGCGCCTCATCAGCGGCAGCCCTGCAACTTTAGACTTCACCGAGAACCCAGCATCTTTCACTATGCCGATGGGCGCCGTGACTGTCAGAGCGGTGTTTGAGCCTGTCGCTACAAAAGGCAGAAGTCTTGAGCTTTCATTTTTCCCCGCTGATATGGTGTCAAACAGCGATGGCTCTATTGTGTATTTATCAGATAAAGCCGGGAAGAAAGTTCACAGTTATAACACTTCAACATTTGAGCACAAATCCATCTCGTTCTCTCTAATGCCTGAGTCCATGCACTTCAAGGATGGCAGGTTGTATGTATCCCTGCTCGAATGGGAACACAGCAACTCCCGAACTGCGGAAAACCAGCGCGGCGCATTTGCGATTATCGATTGTGCGTCGTTTTCGGTAATATCACAGCGCGAAATTGGCGTTGATCCTTTCAGCATTACAGTATGCAACAACGATAACATCTATATATCCTCAGGCTCAGGGGCGATCACTTATATGTACGGTTTCAGTCCAACAGGAGCAGTTTTGGCAAAAGGCCGGATATACTATAGAAGCCCGATAAAGTACAACTCCGCCCTAAACAGGATTTACACACTCGCCACTGTTGTGTCCCCGCGCAGCATGTCGGCTTTTGTTATTCTGCCCAATGGCGAGTTTTTTGACAGGGGAGGACTTGACGGAACGTCCTATCGCTGGCCAAATCAAGGAGCCTTCTCATCAGCTACGAACTTCAGGATATCGCCTGATGACAAATACATATTCAACGGTGCAGGCTATGTTCTTCAGTGTATGGAAGCGCAACCAGAAGATATGGTAAGGGTTCGTCAACTTGACAGGAGTTATATTGATATTGTTTTCGATCAGCCCAACGATTCGTTTTATACGTCTGTCTCGAACGGAAACATACACCGCTTCTCATATAGCACCTTCCAACTTCAGGAGTCATTTACAGCCATAAGCGGAGTCCCGGACCGCATCCTGCTCTCAACAAATGACATTGTTGCACTAACGAGAGCGTCAAACAGCCGGTTTTTCCTCGAGCTAATAGCCCGAAGCGATAATCAGGCTGGCATGAACAGAATCGAAGTAAACTCAAGCGGTAATGGCGCCGCAGCAGCAAGCGCGTCTGTTGCAGAGGTTGGCGAGGTAGTAACGGTCTTTGCTGTTCCGGACAGCGGCAACGCTTTCAGGGAATGGGTGATAGTAAGCGGCAGCGTTTCTCTTTCGAACCCGCATAACGCCAGAACTACCTTCATAATGCCAGACGGAAACGTATCGATTACGGCAGTTTTTGAGCAGGCGGAGCCTCCGTCCGAAAGCGGCGCTATGCTTTCATTCGTCCCTATGGACGCGGTGGCAAGCGACGACGGCGCTTACATTTTTCTGGCTGATAAGGAACGTAAGCGGGTATACAGGATAAACACGCATACTTTTGTGCAAGAGCATCTGGCATTTAGCCTGATGCCAGAGGCGTTATATTATCATGATGGTAAACTATATGTAGCTCTTTGCGAACAGGAACACAGCCGTTACTGGTGGACTGCAGATCAGCGTGGAGCGTTCGCAGTTATCGATGGCGCGACATTTACCGTCACTGCACAGCACATTATTGATATTGACCCTTATGACATAGTCGTCTCTCGTGATAACAACGTTTATATATCGTCAGGGTCAGGGCAGAGTTCCCTGATTCTCGGCTTTGACCAGAATGGGAGCACTGTCGCCAGAGGTATGATAATCAGTAGTTCAAAAATTGATTACAACCCTGTTCTTAACAGGGTTTACACGATAACAACCGATGTTTCTCCAAGAAACATGTTTGTTTTTCCTGTCGCAAGCGATGGGTCGTTTAACGACGGGAGCGGTTACCTGGAAAACTACTATCGCTGGCCGTATCACGGAAACTTCGAATCAGCAACGAACTTTAAAGTCTCACCTGATGGTAAGTATATCTTTAACGGAATCGGCTATATACTAAACTGCTCAACAGTATTGGGAGTCGATATGGCGAAGATTAGAGATCTTGATATGGGGTTCAGAGATATCGTTTTTGACTTATCTGAAAACAGGTACTTCATCACACCGATTAATAATAGGCGCGAAATCCTGAGCTTCGACTACGAAACACACGAACAGCTTGAATCTTACTCTGTAATATATGGGAATGCTGAACGAATCTTTAGAACAGGGCAAGACATCATGGCGCTCACCAGAACTGAGAACGATATTTGCTACATCGAAAGAGCACGACAAGGAGTAGCTGCTGACACTTTAAGCGGTACCGTTTCGATAATCGGCGAGGCTAAGTTCGGGCAGCACCTGGAAGTGGATCTGTCAGGTTTGACTTCCAGCCCAGGCATGGCGCCTGAATCAGTCACATATCAATGGAGTAGAGAGGGGGAGTACATCTCAGGGGCAATTGGCGAAAAGTACACTCCTGTCCTTGCGGATATCGGGAGGGGACTGACGGTCACTGTCGCAGGAGTTAACAACACAGGCAGTGTTACTTCCGCGTCTACTCCACTGATCGCAAAGGCGGACGGACCGGCGGCACCAGCAGCGCCTGCCATCTCGGAGGTAACCTCCGAGAGTATTGCACTAACTGCGATGTCTGGTGCGGAGTACCTCCGTTCCACAGGCGACGAATGGGGAGAGCCGGGCGGCGTCTGGCAGGATTCGGTTGTATTTGGTGAACTTTCACCAGACACTGAGTATATCTTCTGCTCCAGAATCAAGGAAACCGCAACGCACGAAGCGTCCTCAATAAGCGAGTTCAGTGTGCCGGTCAAGACGCTCGAAAGAGAGGGCGATGGCGGTGAACCTGGCGATGGGGGCGAGCCCGGTGACGGCGGTGAGCCCGGTGATGGCGGCGAGCCTGGTGACGGCGGCGAGCCCGGTGATGGCGGCGAGCCAGGCGATGGCGGCGAGCCAGGTGATGGCGGCGAGCCAGGTGATGGCGGCGAGCCAGGTGACGGCGGTGAGCCAGGTGATGGCGGCGAGCCTGGTGACGGAGGCGAGCCAGGTGATGGCGGCGAGCCAGGTGACGGCGGCGACCCCGGTGACGGCGGGGAGCCAGGCGATGGCGGTGAGCCCGGCGATGGCGGCGAGCCAGGCGATGGCGGCGAGCCCGGTGACGGCGGCGAGCCCGGCGATGGCGGTGAGCCAGGTGACGGCGGCGAGCCAGGTGATGGCGGCAATCCCGGCGGCGGCAATCCCGGCGGCGGTGGTCCTGGCGGCGGTGGTCCTGGCGGCGGTGGTCCTGGCGGCGGTGGTCCTGGCGGCGGCGGTCTCGGTGGCGGCGCTGAAGAGGACGAAGAAGATGATGAGGAAGACATTTCGCTTGATGATACCCCCCTCAGCGGTGCACCGATTGCGAACCCGTTTGCCGACATAAGAACGGGCGCATGGTATTATGATAATGTTATGTTCGTATATGCGAAAGGCCTTATCAACGGCACGGCTGCAGACAGGTTCAGCCCCAACGGGACTCTTACGCGAGGCATGATAGTTACCATATTATATCGCCACGCGGGAAAGCCTGATGTATCAGACTTAAAGAATCCTTTCCCGGATGCAAAAGAGGGAGAGTGGTACTCCGACGCTGTAAAGTGGGCGTCGAGCATCGGGCTTATCACAGGCTACAGTAACGGGGACTTCGGTGTAAACGATCCTATCGCAAGGCAGGATTTGGCTGTGATCCTTATGCGGTATATGAACTTCCTGGAAATCGTCATACCGGTTACGGCTGAATACCTTTTCTACGCTGACGAAGACGATATATCCGTCCACGCAAAAAGCGCTATACAAACGTTCAACAAACTTGGTATAATAAACGGCGCCGGGACCGACGAGCTTGGCCGGACCATCATCAACCCCAGGGGCAAGGCAACGAGAGCCGAGGTAGCGGCGATGCTCCACAGATTCCTGGAGATAGTTGATATTGAGGACGAAGATTAATACTCAAGGGTATCCCATACATCATGTTATATATCGAAACTAAAAGCGTTGACGCAGCCTTTCATTTTTCCGTGGAGGAGTATATTGTCCGGCACTATCCGTGGGACGAACCGGTCCTTATGATTTGGCAAGCGGACAAGTGCGCGATGATTGGCAGCAATCAGATAGCCGGACTGGAGATCGACCTCGGCTGCGCGAGGCGCGAGGGAGTCCAAATCGTTCGCCGTTCAAGCGGGGGCGGGACGATCTACACTGACCTTGGCACACTGTTATACACAGTGATACAACCGAATACCAAAGAGGCTTATCCTTTGGAAATCGCGAGACGGCAGGTTTCAGAACCTGTCGTCGAAGCGCTTCGCGAAATAGGGATAACCGCAAGCGTCGAGGGCCGAAACGACATTCTCGTTGAGGGTAAAAAGGTCTCCGGGCTGGCTCAGTACACACGTCACGGCAGGATTTGCACCCATGGCTCATTGCTGTACGACGCCGACTTAGAGATGCTTGCCAGAGTCCTTCGCGTTGACGACGAGAAGATCCGCTCCAAGGCGTTGAGGTCGATCCGCAGCCGCGTAACAAACATCAGAGAGTATATGAGCCATGAGTGTTCAACTCTGGAGTTCCTCGAACTTCTTAAGAAGAGCCTCTTTGAAAGGCTTCAAGTCCGCGATTTTTCGCTTTCGGAACATGATCTTTCTCAAATCGGGCAGATTTTCAAGGAAAAATACGGCGACCCTGCCTGGACGTTCGAACAGTCGCCGAAGTACTCGTTTCATAACGGCAAGCGTTTTCCCGGCGGAAGAGTGGATGTGTATCTGGACATAGAGAAGGGCGCGGTATCCGCGTGTTCCATTCGCGGGGATTTTTTGGGCGTTGTGCCTATAAGGGATCTTGAGCGCGTTTTTGAGAACAGACTGTTTAAGCACCAGGTCTTTGCCGAAGCACTTGAAGGGATATCGTTGCAACCGCATTTGGGAAATATTACCATTGATGAGTTTTTGTCCTGTATGTTTGACTGATAGTTATTAGGTTCATTGAAGGCGGTGCTGACGAAACTCGGCGATGGCAGGAGCAAGCCCCTGCCCTACAGGGTGCTGAGAGTATAGAAAGGGTGTTCACACTAGAGATGCTGAAGAAGCCGGAGTGGCTGCACGTGCGATACGCGCAGACGCCAAACATGGATGCTGTTGAAGAGATTCTTCGTAATTTGAACTTGAACACTGTATGCAAGGAGGCTCACTGCCCTAACTGCTGGGAGTGTTTTTCGCGCAAGACTGCGACGTTCCTTATAATGGGGACGAACTGTACGCGCAACTGCCGGTTCTGCAATGTCAGAAACGACGAACCTATGCCTCTTGACCCGGAGGAGCCTGAAAACGTCGCCAGGGCTGTCGCCGAGCTCGGATTGAAGTATGTTGTTGTCACTTCGGTGACAAGGGACGACCTGTACGACGGGGGTGCGTCGCATTTTGCATGGACTGTCAGGGAAATCAAAAGCGCTTCCCCTGATACTGTCATCGAAGTCTTGATTCCGGATTTCATCGGGAGCTATGAGGCGCTTAAGACTGTTGCCGACTCTTCTCCGGATGTTATCAGCCACAACATGGAGACTGTAAAAACTCTCTACTCTGCTGTGCGCCCGCAAGCTGAGTATCAGCGCTCTTTGGATCTGCTTCGGAATATTCAGCGGCTTGATCCCGGCATTCGCTCGAAAAGCGGCGTCATGGTCGGGTTGGGGGAAACGAAAGAACAGGTCTATGAGCTCTTCGGCGATCTGCGCGATGTT
>Ga0123353_10008492_pt1 | contig 14039 bp, 11 predicted proteins | sample TergutLab28metaG_3_FD_92763 | JGI IMG/M metagenome (GOLD analysis project Ga0123353, IMG submission 92763) | Labiotermes labralis P3 segment gut microbial communities from Petit-Saut dam, French Guiana - Lab288 P3 | ecosystem: Host-associated > Arthropoda: Insects > Digestive system > Gut ... | reverse complement strand
TGAAAAGGTAAATGCCTTATCATTTTTCACTCATATGTTAAGTAATGATGGTGATAAAATGTTGGGTAATTTAAAAAGGTCAAGTACCGGTTTCTAAGTATTCATTTCCATTTGTATTATACTTGAAATACCCTCTCTTCTAGGATATGAGTTCTTTCATCATTGAAATGGTTTTATATATATATATGTAATAGCTGAGACTTTAATGAAGGAATAACACTAGCGTTAGTAAACTGAACAGACTTAAGTATTTAAAAAAGAAAGAGTTCAGGATTCAGGTCACATTCACATTCAAAATCTCTAATGCACTACTTTCCAGTTCCCTATAACAGCCATGGTTATCGTATGTACAGACAAGAGTATGGTGTAAATTTCATCATATTACATGGGGTTTAGGCATTATATACAAAGTAAAAATAAGTGCATTATATGGAGTTATATCCATCTATCTCTGGGCCTGCCTGGCTGCAGCCTGGTATTATTGCCTACACCATAAAATTACAGAAAATAAAAGAAATAAGAGAGGCTTTCACTGAAAATACTGTTAGGCAGTTTTAATTTTCAGTTGAATTTATGAAAACATCTGTTGCACATGTTATGTTAATAAATGTCCAACAAGATGCAACTATACACAGTTTATTTTATCTGTAAACTGCTCCACATGTTTCAGGTGGTTTGTCCACCCATCATCAGGAGCACCAAATAACTGTATCTACAGCATCTGGTACTAGTCAACCATTGCTGCTACCTGTCGCTGTTATGGAGTTGAGACTCCTCCACGATAGCGACAGGTAGCAGCAACGGTTGACTGTACCAGATGCTGTAGATAGTTATTTGGTGCTCCTGGTGATTGGTGGACAAACCACCCAAAACATGTGGAGCAATTTACAGATAAAATAAACTGTGTATAGTTGCATCTCGTTGGACATTTACTGACATAGAATTGCAATGCACGGTCCCATGAACATAAAATCTGTGGCACATGTTACAGAGTTTTTGAGCTGTAAACATTTTTTTATGTATTATGAACCAGGCCAAATTCTTTGCAAAATTTGGTGTGATATTTCAGCTTTTTAAATTTTTAGCCATGTTGAACAGCTACAAAATCTGTGTTATATAGCTGGCCATAAGTGAATTTTTCTTTGCAGTCCATAATAAGTTGAACAGGTTTTGTTAGAATTTGATATTGCTTTGAAAAGGAAATTTTCTTATTTCAGATAATACATTTTATGTTGTGCTGAAGTGCCTTTTATAAATATTCTGAAACTAGGCTCCATAAACTGCAGACAGTATTGTTAGGAATTTTGAATATTACATTATAGTGTAAACCTTTTCTAATCTTGTCATTATTAGGGCAATGATAGAAGAAACAGCAGGAAACAGAAAATGTATATTTTTATCTGTTCTGTAAGAGGTTGAAATACTCTACTGAGCCTGTCTATTCATTAGATGTGATAAGTGATGAAATTGTTGATAAAGGGATATTATACCTCATAATTAAAATTAATGAAGGTATGTAAACTTTTCCTGTCTTTCATGTGTTTGTTGCAGGTGTTTGTTTTGGTCTCATTTTACCAGATTCTGAGAAACACAATGACTATATTTTTTCCACAAGGAATTTCGCAGATAGCTGAGGCGCAAATATCCATCAAGAGGTTGCAGGTATGTGCAGTTGTATTGTTTTGAAATACATGGATCCTTGATCTCTGTTGCTCTGAAATTTTACTGCAGAACAGTGCTCACTATAATTAAAGAAAGCCAAGTGTTTTATGTGTGCTTTTGGTTAGTCTTCCTCATCATTGCAAGTGGAAATAAGACACAGAATTATGCTTAATGTTGTAAAGGTGATGAGCATTGTTTAATGGACATGTATTGGAATCATATTTGAGAAAATAAATTGTTAACAAATGATAGTGCTTTTAAATTTTCTAGCAATCATGTTTAGAGTATATGGGAACCACTTTAATCATTAAAATAACCATTACATTTAAAACTGTGAACTGGATAAATCAGGATTCTTTCTTATTATGCAGGGTAATATTTTTAAAATATTAATGGCCATCATTTATGACAGTTTTATCTTACTCATTCTTTTGCTGTGGTAAATTCTGATCTCTGAATTTGAGGGAAAGATGCACTGTCTAGGTTGGAAAGTCCTCTGTAGCGTCCAAAGGTGTGGGTTTTTAGAAGTAGATGTTATATATTTCAGATTTGAAGAATATGGTGATTGTGGTGGTGGCTGTTTTAACTTGTGAATTGGTGGAGGGGATGTGACAAATGTAGTTATTCTCCACCACTTGTTTGCAGAAAATGGTAATTGGCCTTTGCTGGCTGTGCTTTGCTGTATTGTAATTGTGCATGCACATTGCCTGTTGGCAAAGCATTGCATATATCAGCGTTAGTTACCCCAACAAGTCCAGCTGGCAGTCCCATAATATCAGGGAATTTAAACTCAGCAATTCCTAAGCAATAAACACTGGATATTTTTTATGTGACATAATGTTACTATGTTTGCTAGAAACTTTATGTAATGTTAAAGTTGTGTAGTGGGGATCCTTCCCCTGAGCAAGAAGCAGCCAGGGCATGAAGCTGTTCACTTATGTCTGGCTACGACCAAGTGACATAATGGATGGATCGATACCTATACTTCTACATTACTGAGCTAAGTCTAAATACAGATTAATTTTAATGAGTAATTTAACAATACTGAATGAAGTACTGAATATTGATGGGAATGTGAGTTTGAATATGGATTAGGGAATGTGCCAGATGTGATTGGAAATTACTTTAGACTAATGTTCAATCGTTTTTGTAGACAGAATGACAAATAGCACAGAAAAAGAACTGCTGTCCATATCTGAACTGCTCATAGGGTGTATGTACTGCCAGTGTTAATTCTTTTCAGCACAATGAACACCCATGTCACCACTTTAACATTACAGCCTTTGTATATTGACCACACAATGTGTAAACAGTCCTTGGTTTCTCAAACAGCATCAGCCAAGTGGTCTTTGTATGGGTATGGAATGTCTTCTGTGAAAGGAACTGAAGTTGTAGCATTAAACATTTTCTTAGTGCCACACCCTTGATTATGAGTCTGGTTGTTTTCTCACAGTTTTATTTCTTTTTCATGTGTAGAAGTTCATGTTGTATGAAGAAAGAGATATGAAGACAGGGAAGTCTGTAGCTAAAAATAGCACTGTGATTACATGTGATGAGGCCAGTAATATGCAAAAGAAAGATAGTAAAGCATTAGGAATTAGAATAACTAATGTGAGTGCTCAGTGGATGCCACAGTCACATGAGAAGACACTCAGCAAAGTAACAGTGGACATCGAGCCTGGAATGCTAGTAGCTGTCATTGGTCCTGTTGGTTCAGGGAAGGTGAGACATTATTTTTGTTTATAATAGTGCTTAGTGTGTCATGAAGAAATATTTTGAGGCCTCTGTTGTTCTGTGATGTAGCACTGCATCACTGATATTTCAAAGAGCATCACATCTAAGAAGAGCAGAAACTGCAACTGCAGTGCTATGAAAGCCTAAATTTTGTATTCATGTGTTTAGTACAATTTGGAATTGTATACCTGTTATTTTGAAGGACAATGAGCTGGTGTGGCAAGTAGCCTGCATGGGGAAGGTCGCAAACATATCACAGTTTTGACTAAAAAATATACATGGAAGATATGTCTCCAAAAATGATATGCATGTGAGAGGATAAATTAAATAAATCAAATAAGGTGGCAGGTTATTTCTTTGAAAGTTGCTGATGTTACACTTTATTTCTTAATTTTGGTATATCACATTGAAAATAACAAATCACAATTTTGCACCCAAGAACAGTATCTCCAAAATAAATTAGTATGCCATATGCCAGTATATTAGTAGTTAGAATGACAATGTAAATAATGAGCAGATCATAGGTTATTTAAATTTAGCACACAGGTGATACTTATTTCTTCCTGTTTACAGACTTCTTTGCTGCAGGCAATTCTGAGAGAACTGCCACTAATTGAAGGAACAATTGATGTTGGTGGTACAATATCATATGCATCACAGGAATCATGGATGTTTTCTGGATCTGTGCGTCAGAACATTCTGTTTGGTGAGCCATTTTTACGTGAACGCTACACCCAGGTAGTGAATGTTTGTGCTCTGAAGCGTGATTTCCAGTTGCTGCCTTATGCTGACAAGACAATTGTTGGAGAGCGAGGTGTTTCCCTCAGTGGAGGCCAGAGGGCTCGTGTAAATCTTGCCAGGTATTGATTGCACATACATCCCTGAATTTGTAGAGTGTTTATAGAGTGGTAAAGGTAACATTATTGCTGGTTTATCATGGACATATAAATGTGAAACTCCATTGTTAAGTTCATCCATATTCAACTTCATGCTCCTGTTATCCATTCTGAGGGAACGTGCTCTCTGGATAGGACACGTTGTGGGTCACATAATGTTCAAGACATGGTACTGAAGAGAAGAATTCCCATAACTCATGCTAATAATTGAAACAACATAATCAGTCTTATAGTTTATGCATACTTCATATGGTTAACACAGATGGCCCAGGACTTAATCTGTCCTATGTCAAAGAATTCCAAGGCAGAACTGCCCTAGTTTGAACAGTCTTAAAATATTTTATGGTTCTGAAATTATTAATATTAAGCAAAGAAAAGCAGAGTTCCAAAAGTTTACAATTTTGGAACATTGTGTTGTTTGTTTATTTCATTAGGCATAGATTTGGAGAGTTACCTCGTGTGAAAGAGTGGGGATGTGTGTAACAAAAGGCAGGTCAGAGAAAGAAAGAAAACTATTTAACAGCCATCTTCATTGTGCATGCCTTGCCCCGACTCTCACCAAGTGTGATGTGTGTTCTGGCTTTCGTTTCATTTCCAGGTTTTATTCTCTCTGTGTGTGTTGGCAACACATTTACTGTTTTATTTGCACATTTTCTGCAAATAATTATTTTTTTACATGTATTTAACAATGGAACATACTGTGTAATTCCCAGAAATGCGATTCCAATTTATTAAAATTAATTATAGCATTGAGCTTAAATGTTATTATATTCTGTTGAGTTTTATGACAGTAATGATTATGGCAATGAATGATAAAGTGTCTCCCTCCTCCAAAGACTGGAAGGCGAGTCTTCCCTGTTCATGGAAGGCAGGTCTAGAATTCAGGTAGGGTAGGGGAACAGGCAGCCAGCCAGCTTGCACCACACTACCATTGTTCATTCTTTCTCTGGCCTGAGTGTAATCTGTAGCAGTGATTTAATTTTTCTGCTGTTATGTTGGTGTATACAGGGCTGTGTACAAAGATGCTGATGTGTACCTGCTTGATGACCCTCTGTCTGCAGTAGATCCACATGTAAGCAAGCATCTATTCGAGGACTGCATTGCTGGTTTCCTCAAAGGCAAGACAGTGATCCTAGCTACACACCAGCTGCACCATCTGAAGCAAGTCGACCACATTCTCATTTTCAATAATGTAAGGCATATGTAACATTTCTTATCAGCTCAAACAATTGCAGCACAGGGTAGGAATCTGGAGACATTATATTCTCATTTTTCCATATTTCTGTAATAATATGTAGCAGCTGCACTAAAACCCTGAAATAATAGCTTATTTATGAATTATTTAATTATAATGTGTCAGTTTAATATATAATTCAATTTGAGATTTAGATAATTTATATAGGATGATTATTTCACTGAACTGGAAAGAATAAGAGAGGTGGTGGTAATGGTTTATTTTAAGTACAATCCTGGCATTGGCGTGGAAGGAGTAAGGATACCCAGTGCTCTAACCAAGTTTCAAACTGCATACTGCAGATTGAAAGTCAGGTGTGTTGCAACAGTGTTCATTTGAAAATGGAGCTTGCACTGTCAGCAAGTTTTGTCAGGCACTTTATGACTAATGTTTTGTAGTTTTGTCATGTTGTTTTCAGTTACATTGCATTGCCTGATGGCATAGTTACACAGGCCAGTTCATAAGCTTGGTACAACAGATGTCAATTTTTGTTGTTTGTTCGTGGCTGTGAAGTACAGTGTAATACAGAGGGTTTTCATTGTGGCAGAGCTATGTAAGAAAGAAATCCTACAAAGAGTGCCACAGAAAATTTAGAAATTAGTTGCTTAGTACTTCTATTGCTTTGAAATTAGAAGTATATCTACTGGGATCCTTGTTAAAGGAGAACTGAGAGTGAACATGGCATGTTTTTGTCAAAACAAACACTAGATGATACTGGAGTGCATTCAGAAGCATGTCCATGAAAATTTTTATAAGTTTGTTTTTGCAGAAAACTGGTGTATTAGAGGCATCCATACAGGCAACTACAAAATTGCTTCATTTGAAGCTATACAGATTCACAGTTGTGCATAATCTCCATCAGGAAGAATGTGTTTGAGAGTATATTTTTGCAGCTGGTAATATGAAGCATTGTGATGTGGTGAAGTAAATCCTTTACTAACTGATTTTACAGATGAGGTAACTTAAAAAGTCATGTAAATACTCAAAATAGCATGTACTGGTTGACAGGTAATCACAGACTAAGGTACAGTATACTTTTGCATGGCATTACAGTTAGAGTATGCTTTGCTGTCAGTGCAACAAGAATAATCAGCCCCATCTTTTTGGTACATTGAATTAACGAGATACACTAGATAAACTTTTGCACCATTTTTTATAATACAAGTGATGAAAATGAGTGCTGGTTCTTCCAACAAGTTGATACATGCCTCCATATGGCTAATAATTCTGTGATTACCTTATATATTTTTTGGACTGAATAATTGGTCATCCTTTGTTCCATGCTCTTATAGCCAATCTGGTACCAGATATATGTGGGGAAGCTTGAAAGACATTGCATATAAAGCAGTCCACAAACTTAAAAGCATTATCAAGCATGAAGTATCAGCAGTTTCTAGACAAGATCTTTAAACAACATTTTAATTATTCTTATTTTTTTACCAGCTGTCAAGCAATGTACACAGTGTGACTGAAAGATCTTTCACATATGCTGAAGACAAGCAAACATTGTTTGGTCTCTCCATATCACCTTAGTTTCCCGGTCTTTCCTCAGTCCTTGGCAAATGTGGATGATAACTGATGAAACTGGGCCACAGTGTGTACTTTGGTCTGATTTATTTGTCATGGTACTTGAATTAATGTCATACTGCCAGTGGTGAAGGCATGATCATTACATTGCAGCGAAAGATAAATGCAGAAATATGTTGCCCATTTGTGAGGTGTTACATGTTCGTGTTCATCCCAAGGTATTTCACAGGGCTCAGTAGCTGCACAGGGAACATACAGTGAGCTGCAAGCCACAGGACTTGACTTTGCAAAACTTTTAAATGATGATTTGGAAGAAGATGCTTATGATGGGGGTCAGCCTCTACAACAGATGTTGCGGCAGATGTCTGTTTCAGTAAGTGTGCTAGATAACTGTTCATCAGAAATGACTAACGAACAGTAGCTCAATCGATTGAACTGATTGAGTGACTTATTGATCGGTCTATCTGCTACAGTGCTCAGAATTGAGGCACTGTCATTGAGTTGGCTGCTTTGGCCAAAACAGGAGCCACATTGTGTGTACATACTCAATTTTTGTTTTAAGAAGTATATTATAAAGCAAAACTGTGTTAAATTCAAAGGAATTTCCCATAAATTTGAAATGAAATGGAACTTGCAAAAGAGAGTACAGAAATTGTATACTGGGTGTCCTGAAATAAAAATATCAGGGTATTATTGTTTGAGGGAGGCTTTATTCCATCAGTAGTTAGAAGAAAGGTAAATATTATTTACAGTTTCTTACTTTTATTTTGAAACAGCACATCTCTTCCTAATCCAAACACAGTTATGAGACAATGGAAACAACATCAAATTTAGCAACTGCTAATGCCACTGTAACCAGTTACTAATGGTAATGTTTGTGTCAAATACATCACATCAGTGTGTCTGGAACATTTCAATCTCTTGCAATCATTTCCATAAACTTTCTATTTGTAGCTTATACATACATGCTCAGATCATTGTTCTACATGATATTATTATACAAAATGATAAAAACTATTTTTATTACACTAGAAAATTTAATAAATCGTTGGTTTTAGATTTTAATTTTACATTAGCTTATGAGTCTTGGGATAATGTATTTTCATATGACAATGTGAACTTAAGTTTTAATAATTTCTTGAATACATTTTTGAAAATATTTTATTCTGGTTTTCCCACTAAGAAGATTCCTTACACATCGCATGCTAAGGCATGGTTAACACAAGGAATAAAGATCTTTTGTATAAATAAAAGAAATTTTTTCTTGAACTCCAGAAATAGCAATGATTGTAAAATAAAAAATTATTACAAAAAATACTGTAAATTACTAGTAGATGTGATTAAGCTTGCTAAAAAGATCCACTGTAACAATCTTATTATTAAATTCCTCTAACAAGACAAAAACCTTGTGGAACATTAACGGTGAAAATATACATAAAAGACCCCAGAAGAATGATATATCATTTCTAAATATAAATGGTACCATAACTCATAATGGTCAAGTTATAGCAAATACATTTAATACTTCTTGACAGTAGCACAACACATTCATACTGAAAATTTTAAAAACTCAAATTCAGGAATTAGTGAAAATAATCCCTTAAATTATTTATATAATGTATTCAAACAACCGATTCCATCTATTAAACTTAAATTTGTATCCCCTAAGGAAATTGAAGATGATGTTACTTTTGTTAAAACAAAAGACTCTCATGGTTATGATGGAATTTCTACAAAAATCATAAAGCAAAGTACTCCATGTATATCATCACCTTTAACCAATATATGTAACTTGATGATAACCACAGGTATATTTCCTACTTGACTGAAATTTGCAGAAATAAAACCTTTATATAAAAAAGGGGAAATGTCAAATATTTCTAATTATAGACCCATTTCCTTGCTGACTTCTTTTTCAAAAATTTTTGAAAAAATGATTTTCACTAGGTTAATTCACCATCTCAACTACAATCATATTTTGGCTGCTGAGCGTTTGGTTTTAGAACTAAATCATCTATGGACTTAGCTTCCTATAAACTAATAAATGATATGCTTACATCATTAAGCAATAATTTATTAGTTGGAGGCGTTTTTTTGTGGTTTACAAAAGACTTTTGATTGTGTTGATCATGAACTGTTACTGTCAAAAATGCTTTGGTATGGCATCTGAGGTAAAGGATACAATCTAATTCAATCTTATCTGAAAAGTAGATATCAAAGAGTAATTATAGCTAATAAATCTAGGCAATATTACTCCGAATGGGAGCCTATTAGATACAGTGTCCCACAGGGCTGTAATCCTTGGTCCTTTGTTTTTTATATTTTATATAAATTATCTCCCATTGGGAGTAGTGTGATCAGTGTAAGGACTTGCTACAGGCTGGATGGTTCAGGGTTTGAACCCCAGTAGGGGCAAAACTTTATGCACCTGTCCAGACCAGCTTCAGGACCTGCCCAGGGTACTGTACAATGGGTCCTGAAGCTCTTATCCAGAAGTGAAACAGTCAGGGCATGGCATTGACCACTCACCCCTAGCTAACGCCAAGGTTCAAGAAAGAGTGGTACATCTGAGCCTTCACAGCATGTTACAGGGTGAAATTTACCTTTGTTTATAATCTCTTGTTTAGCGTTACTAGTAATTTACTGTGTTAATCACACACTGCTAGGTTTTTGCAGCAAGATGTAAGTTGACCAGTCTTAAATATTTTCATGTAATTGTGTGTAGTAATTAAAACATTTAACATTTTAAATTTTATGTATTAAGTGCTGTAAATTGTGTGGTCTTAATATGTTAGAGATATGCAGTAATATTATCTCAGGAAGAGAGATAATGGGCCATAGAATAATTATATTTATTGTACTGCGGGTATGAAAAAATTCTTTAAATTTAGATTCTGTGTCTAACTGATTTGGTATGTGAATTGAGAAAGTGGGTATTTGGGCATGAAGAAGACATTTTGAACTCTGACGCATGCTATCCGTTTAATAATTCTGCAAACGAGTGGATGCAGTTGTGTGACTGTAAATGAACTGGTATGTAATAAATGCACTGTGGGATATGGAAGTATAAATGAAGATGATTTGGCATGTTTTCATTCTAACAAAAACTTATTGTGCTTAATGAATTAGTTTAAAAACTTTCACAAGCCCCAGTAATAAAAAATTGAAATTAGTGATGTAAATAATAAGAGTAAGTGAAATATAAATTAAAAATTAATGGCAGTTAAAATTAAAAAATAAACATGTTAATCAAAAGCCACTGAAATGGGGAATAATTGTATTGTTCTTCTTGTGGGTTACAGAGTGTGAACTCTGTGGATGCAAAACAGCCAGAACCAAAGCAGGTGGCAGAGATGCGAACAGTTGGGTCTGTAAGCTCCAAGGTGTACAGTGCATATCTACATTCAGGTGGCAATTGCTGTGTCATCTTAAGTGTGACCCTTCTGTTTGTAATGGCACAGGCACTTGCTAGTGGATGTGATTACTGGCTCACGTACTGGTAAGGGTAATGCATATGAGAACCATTTTTTTCAGCACTGCTTGTAATCATATACTGTCAATCCTTTTGGTCACATAAAAATAACTAAACAAGAATAACAAGGATGATCACCCCAGTTATGGGACACTGTGGTTACTATATATACTGCTTGTGCTAGCACTGAGACCCTGGTGTCATGACCAGAAGACCACAGTATGAGTCATCACCACCATGAAAGTGTTTGAAAATTGGACCAGTTTGTGAGGAAGTAAAAAAAAAAGCTCAGTGTGAGAGAATTGCTTTTATTTATATCACTTTCCATGCAGAATACATGGTCTATCACCAAAACATCTCTTGTAATTGTATGATCGTGGCATAGTTACAAATCAAAGCACATTTTAACTTCTGGTTGCTGTTAACTGTGACAAGATTAGATGGCATGATATTTGATGTGGCAGTGTCTGTTGTAATATAATTACTATATTATCAACAAAAATGGTGGACATGGATGATTCATGGACTGGTTGTTGAAACCACCTTACTGAAAGGTTTGCTAGTTTGTTTATATATTTATATTTATTTATTTATTCATTTATGACTTATTTAAAACTTTTCAATAACACACATTATGTTATTGAAAGGTAGGATTATTGGCTTATTAACAGAAGCGTATTCCAGTTGTGTTTACAGAATAGCAGTGACAGCATCTGTAATGTAGGGATGACATGTTTTACATAAGATATATGTGTCTGACGTGAATGTGGGGGACTGCTTGATTCCAGTCATGGTAATCTCTAGGTGGTCCCCTTTGTTAGTTATCACATGTTGTAATATACAGTAGAATCCTGTCAATCCAGATGCTGACACTCTGGAAAGGCCACTACTTTAGCAGTTTAGGAACATGTCCCAAATATGAAATCTGCCAGACAAGCCTCAAGAGTGTCTCTGCATTGGTGGTTGTGGTGGTATCTTCAGACCCCCTTGTTTCCTACTCCATCAGTTTCTCCAACTGTGAAGACTCCTGATCCACAGTGCCCTGGTCCTTCAGTGTTGCTGGTAGAAGCTGAAGAGACTCCACCAAAAATAAAGGGGGACCCTCACAGACCTGAACCAGCAGTGGAAGGAAATATCCAAATGGAATACTCCTCCAAGTACAGGCGCAGTAACAAAAAATTACCTGTAAGAATTTAGGTCAGTATAGGTACCATTTAATAATCTGGAATATTTGATGATTTTGCATCTCTCCAGTCCCCTGGGTGCCAGATTTGAGAGAATACTACTGGACCTGTCACTTGCAAAGAAATATAGGCACTTCCACTTCAAACATGAACGTGTATTTTCTTGCCAGGTTTTCTGAGGCCAGAGAGATTGGAAGGTCTATCAATGAATGCAGGAAACAAAAAGAATATCTTCTGAGATAACTGTAAAAGTCATTAATATTAGTTTTGTGACAGCTACATACAAGCTAATTTGATGCAGAATGCATGTTGTTCCCATTTGGCACACTTTCCTTTCATAATAGGCTTATGTCATTTTGTGCATGTAATTTTGTTGACAGGACAAACCTTGAGGAGAAACTTTCCGAGCGACAAAATTCATATAATCATAATGATTCATTTGAAAATGACCACTATGGAAATGAGTCCTTTGCAAATGATACGTCACTGGAAAACACCTACTTGGGCTGGTTGAGTAGGGAGACCTGCATCTATATTTACACTGCTCTGACTGTAGGCACCGTTGTGATAACACTGGTGCGATCTATTACCTTTTTCAAAGTTTGTATGCGTGCATCCGTGAATCTCCATGATTTAATGTTTCGCAGCATTACACGTGCTACCATGTACTTCTTCAACACAAATCCTTCTGGTAAGTAGTTATAAACTTATGAGTGAGTGTGACTTGTGTTACAATATCTGAATCCAGATAAGTGAATTGAGCCACAGTGCTTGTATGTCTTAAACATAAAAAAGCTGTGCTTGTGTGCACACTTATGATATTTGCACTCTTACAGGACGTGTGTTCTGTGTCTGAGAGTTGGCACTTTTGATCAGACAGCCTCAGTGAATCGTTTGATAACAGATGTACGTACTGTCACATTTCCTTTAATTGTTAAGGGCAATACATGTAGTTGTTGGGCTCACAGAGGATAGGGATCTTGGGGGAAAATCTTGAAATTATTTGGCATGTAACATCATCATCATCATCAAGTCCTTTCACTCCTTGTGGAACATAGGGTATCCATGAAGAGCTTCCAGGCATTATGATCTTCAGCTATCCCCTTGACCTCATTCCATGATCATCTTGTGCTTCTTATTTCATCCTATATTGTCCTTCACCACATTCTGTTCGGCCTACCTCTTCCTCTGTATCCCTGAGGATTCCAATCTAATGCGGTTTTCTCTATTGCTCTTGCTTCTTTGCATAATGTGTGTCCAATCCAATTCCATTTTCTTCTTTGTATCTGATTCTCTATTGACTTTTGATGAGTAATTCTCCATAGTTCTTCATTTGTAATTGTACCGGTCCATTTTATATTCATTGTTCGTTTTAAGCATTTGTTTACAAATATCTGTAGTCTTCTTGTTATCTGGTTGGTAGTTTTCCGAGTTTCACAGGCATATAATAGTACTGACTTTACATTTGTATTAAATATTCGCATTTTAACTTCTTTTGATATGTTGGGATTTTTCCACACGGGATACAGTTGAAAAATACACCATTTTCTTTCTTGATTCTACTTGCTACATCTTCTCTATTCCTCCTCTGTCTGACACTACACTTCCTAGGTATACAAAGGATCCAACTTCTTCAATTTCTGCTTCCCCTAACCTAAATTTTTGCATATTAGATGTATTAACTCTCATCCCCTTCGTCTTGGTTATGTTAATCTGCAAACCAGCTAATTCTGCTTCTTCTTTTAGTCTCTTTAACTTTTCTTCCACATCACAAAGGCATGTAACATGGCAGTGTTTTAGTAAAGGAGAGGTGTGAAGACATGGGAGAGAAATACAGTATGACGGATGAAAATGATGAGGAAGAAATGTGGGAGAATTATGTGTGAAAGGGATAAATGCAAAGAAGAAAAGGAGCAGAGAATGTTAATATCATAGTAATTATTTTCCTTGTTTTGGGTATTAGATACTTGTTTATATGACAGATGATGAGGCCTTCTGTTGAAGTTGCAGTGGTCATTACACTAATTCATATAAAATGTTTGTATGTGTGCACATATTGTATATCATCACATAATATGTGTATGGCAACCAGTGTAACATCTGAGGCTGTAAAAAATGTTATATGTTTCATGTTTGTGTTGATCATTTCAATGCGGTGTAGCATAGAAAATGGATTTCTTCCACCAGTGAAGGATGGAGTGAACAGTGTTTCTTAACAGTTCGTGCATTAGCTTGTTTTAAAGTGGACCTTTACTGAAGGCAGTGGTGGCCGTCATTATGACATGTTGGATTTTATGAACACCTTTTTAACTTTTTAAAAGTTGTTAGAT
>Ga0123353_10008491_pt1 | contig 14040 bp, 10 predicted proteins | sample TergutLab28metaG_3_FD_92763 | JGI IMG/M metagenome (GOLD analysis project Ga0123353, IMG submission 92763) | Labiotermes labralis P3 segment gut microbial communities from Petit-Saut dam, French Guiana - Lab288 P3 | ecosystem: Host-associated > Arthropoda: Insects > Digestive system > Gut ... | reverse complement strand
CAAACAGAGTACATCACCCACATTCAGAGCAGTGCCAAATCGCTTCTCTCCGTTATCAATGACGTACTCGATATTTCCAAAGTCGAAGCAGGTAAGTTTACGTTGTCGGTTTATCCATTCCATCCACGCGAAATTCTCGACGACATCTATCACTCTTTGAAATTCACCGCCGAAGAAAAATCGGTGGATTTTCGACGGGAGATTTCGCCAACTCTCCCGAGGACGCTACTCGGCGACGGGGGACGGTTTCGACAAATCCTGTTCAATATTATTGGTAACGCTTTAAAGTTTACATCGAAGGGGTTTATTGTCATTCGTTGCCATGAGGCAATCGATGGAGATCATTGTTGTCTTCATTGCGAAGTTGAAGATACGGGGGTCGGTATCGCCAAAGAATTTCTTTCGACACTGTTTGATCCCTTTGCCCAAGCGGACTCCTCGGTGACGCGAAAATTCGGCGGGACAGGTCTCGGCTTAGCTATCGTCAAGTATTTCATCGATCATATCGGCGGAACGATCAGTGTGGATAGCGAACCGGGCAAAGGAACCGTTTTTCGATTTGATCTTTTATTCAAATTATTTGAAGAAAAGGAAGATTCGGCTGTTTTCGATGTCGCTGGAACGCCGGTCACACGAAATCAACCTTTGTCCATTCTGCTTGTCGAAGATGTGAAAATCAACGTCATCGTCGCCACAGAATTGCTCCAGACAATGGGCCATGCGGTTATAGTCGCCGAAAACGGCATCGTCGCACTCGAACAATTGAGAAAAGCCGACTTTGACATTGTACTGATGGATTGCCAGATGCCTCTCATGGATGGTTACGAATGTGTCCGAACACTCCGCAAGCCGGAGTCCGGTGTCCGCAATCCGGCAATTCCGGTCATCGCCATGACGGCACACGCCATGAGCGGCGACCGGGAAAAATGCCTCGAGGCCGGGATGAGTGATTACATCCCCAAACCAATCGACGGCACTCTTCTCCTCCAAAAACTTGACTATTTCGTTCCCGGTTGAGATTAAATTAGTTAATAGTTAAGAGTGAATAGTTAATAGTAAGGGAGACGCAAGCGGTAAAATTTTACTATTCACTCTTAACTTTTGTCAGAATCAGCGTCACCGGCGTGTACAACTCCGGTATGCGTTCCGTGAAACAAGTGAAAAGCAAGTCGTCATTGTCCGCACTGCTTTCAAACGGCACATCAAGTATCGCACCGACAAAATTCGACAAGCCGAACAGTTCTCCGGTCTCATCCGCCATATAATGATTTTTACCTTCGCCGTCTTGGTAAATCATGCTGCCGGAGAAGACCCAATTCGATTTCATTGCCGTGTTAGTGCCGTTCTTTTCAGTTGCGTCTTCGTCCAAAACCCAATCCTGCGCCAATGCTTCCTTGATTTCTCCCTTATCGTCTTTCCAGCGGACAAGGATTTCAATTTCTTCACCGCTCGGCGGGATAAACTTCGGCATAACCTGAACCGGCTTGCCTTGTTCCGCTCCGATTGCCAGCAACGCCGCATGCAGCATAAACGGTTTCACCCGCATCGAAATGACCGACTCGTGTTCTTTCGTTCCAACGCAGCAGGCAAAAAATTCCAGAAGTCCTTCCCGCAAAGCAATGCGCCCCAATACAATAACGGACTTTTTATCCGGCGTTATCCAAATTCGGTCATTGGGGTCGATCAGTATCAACTTCTCCGGTTCGTCAACGAAAGGCATCCGTTTTTTCTCTTCTTCGATAGCCGCTCTTTCTGCTGCTTCTTCTTCGGCAACGATTTTTTCATATTCTTTCATCGCTTCTTCCCGACTCATTTTCAACCGGTCTGATGGTGCTGTCTCTTCGATTGCTTTCGAGAGCGATGACTGGTCAGGATTGATTTCCGCTTGCGTCTGCCGTCTGCCGTCTGCCGTCTCTACTGTAGTCAAAGCAAGAACAAGTGTCAGCGGTGCCATCACGAACACCCAAACGGCAAAGTACCACAGTTTTCCTTTCTTGAGCCAATCCAGCAGCCAGAGCAGGGAAATGATACCGACTATGCAACTTGCCGTCATTCCGGTAAGCATTAACCAGTTCGGAATCGTTCCGGTGTCTTGCGGTGCGCCTTTGAATAGACCTTTTGCTTCGAGAGCACCGCCGCCTGCAATGACCGGTATTGACAAGAGAAACGAAAAGACCGCCGATTCTTCGCGGTTCAATTTGCGGAACAAGCCAGCAACAATGGTAGTGCCGGAGCGGGACAAGCCGGGCAAAATCGCAAGTCCTTGGACGCATCCGATAAACATAGCATCAGCCCAAGTCATCGTGCCGGTTGTTTTGCCGCCTTCCGGCTGCTTGAGTGTCCATATCAAAAGCATGCCCGTTATGATAAAACAGCCGGAAATGAGAAAAAGATTTTCCTGAATTTCGGGAAAGTATTTACGAATCGGATACCCTACGATAACGGCGGGAACGGTAGCGGATACTATCATGAGAGCCAGTTTCAAATTTCGTCGGAAGAATATATTGGTTAGAATATCGGCGAGCCGCTGCCTGAACACTATCAGCACGGCAACGAGAGTTCCGGCGTGAAGCAGTATGTTGAGTTTAACGAATTCGGCACTATCTTCTGCGAGCGGAGTACCGAACCGCTCGAACAGATGATTGATGACGGCATTATGACCGGAGGAACTGATAGGCAAAAACTCGCCGATGCCTTGAGCAACGGCGATGATAAGCATTTCGATGTATTGGAGCATTGATGTATCCGGTTCTGCGAACCGCACGCTAAACGAAAATAAAGTGTATAATCATTCTATCTTTTCAAACACTTTTTTCAATATATCGTGATAAAAATTGCCCTTTGCATTACCGAATTGAACATCGGCGGAGCGGAACAAGCACTGTCGCAACTCGCGGCAGCACTTGATAAAAACCGATTCGCTGCCGAAGTATATTCCCTTCAAAAGAAACCGCAAGACGCAAACTCTTCCTGCGTTCCGTTTCTTGAATCCGCCGACATTCCGCTGCACTTTCTGAACATGGAAGGAGCCGTTTCTTTCCTGCCCGCTCTCTTTCGATTGAAAACGCTGTTGAAAAAACAAAAGCCGGATGTCTTTCTTTCGTTCATGTTTCACGCTAATTTTCTGGGACGACTAGCGGCAGCAGCGGCGAGCGTTCCCCATATCATTTCGGGCATTCGTGTCGCCGAAAAGAAAGCGAAACATCACAACACTTTGGATTATCTAACGCAGCGGTTCGTGAACCGCTATGTCTGCGTTAGTAAATCCGTTGCCGACTTTGCAGTGCAAACCGTTAAATTGCCGCCGGAGAAAATCCTCGTCATTCCTAACGGTGTTGACACCAGCAAGTTTCGCCCCGCTGACTTTCACAAAAAAAAAGAACAAATTCTCTTCATCGGTCGGCTGGAAGAACAGAAAGGCATCGACTGGTTGTTCGATACCATTGCCGAAACACATTTACTCGAAAGAATGCCGGAAACAGAGTTGAACATTGCCGGCGATGGTCCAATGCAGAAGACCTTGGAAGTCCGCCTTCAGGAAAAAGAATTCTCGGCGGTGAAAGACAGGATTCATTTTCTCGGCTGGCAGAAGGATTTGCAGCCGCTGTTTGCATCGGCGAAACTGTTGGTGCTGCCGTCACGCTGGGAAGGTATGCCGAATGTTTTGCAGCAAGCGATGGCAAGCGGACTGCCGGTCGCCGCAACGGAAACGGAAGGTGTCGCGGAAGTCCTCGGCATCCTGTCCGAAAAACAGATGACGGACTTCGGCAATACAGAAGCGTTTGCAAAATTGATTCGCGATATAATGACACAAGACAACTTACGCGAAGAATTAGGTAGGCAAAACCGGCAGCGGGTCTGCGAATGTTTTTCAATGGAAGAAACCGTCAGGCAGTATGAAGAATTATTTTCGTCACTGGTGCGATTATAACGATTGCAACGGTTGTGCATAAAAAACTACAAAGTTTCTTTCTGAATGACGAAAATCGAAGCGTTGTGTTTTGTCTCAGCAATCGAACAACTGTAAAGTATCATGAAATCGTACTTCCGTAATTTTGTTTTTGCGTTAATAGCCGCTTCGGCGGTATATTTCAGCGGAGCGGTATCACAAGGAGCAATCTTCAACGGAGAATGCGACCCCTGCGAACCGGCTTGTGAGGTTTTACCGTGCGACCCGCTCTGTAACCCCTGCACTCCGTGCGGCAGAAAATCCCTGTTCGGACAGTTTGAATTTTATGGATATTTGCAGGCAGGACTTTACGTCAACAGCCGCGGTGCAAAGACGGAAAGATTGCGGACGACGAATTACAGAGGTCGCACTGTCTCGTTTGCCGTTCCAGACAGCGGCAACAGCGATTTACTGGGAACAACTCGCTTGACGGAATTTCAAGTTAATCAACTATGGCTCAACCTGCATAAAGAAGCGGACGGCAAGCACGGACTCGATTGGGGTGCGCGCGCCGAAGTTGCTTTCGGAACCGACCTGTGGCTTAACCAGTCCTTTGGCGATGCCGGCTTCGATTACGGCTGGCAAGACGGCGATTATTTCACCGCTATTCCGCAGATTTACGCTCAACTTGCATACGGCGACCTTTCCGTTAAACTCGGAAAGTTTGAAGCACTCGTCGGTTATGAATCGGGCAGAGTAGAAGATTGTTTCTTTTACAGTCATTCCCATTTGTTTATGTTTGAACCCTGTTCATACACCGGTGCGTTGTTTGAATACACTCCAAGTGATAACTTCACGGCAGCGGCGGGCTATGTAACAGGAGCCGACACATCTTTCAACAACCATTTTGATGACCACGGCTTTGTCGGTTATCTTTCGTATACGTTCAATCCTCGTCTTTCGGCAAGTTATGCCGTTTCCTATTCCAGATATGGAAATGAACGGTTTTACCGCGACGGTTCGCTCCGCTGGTACGGCGGCAATAACGGTGCATTGCACACCGTTGTACTAACGTATCAGTTGACGAAAAAATTGTCCTACGCTATCCAATGCGAATATGCAAATGCTAAAGACAGACAATTAAAAATTGACCGGCAAGGATACGGATTTAATAATCATTTGATTTATCAAATCAATGACCGCTGGGGTGTCGGTTTGCGTGCCGAATGGGCGAAAGATGCCGACAACGATCCCAATGATTTTTACGGCGGATACGGCTTTGCCGGTCTTTACCGCGGTGAGGTACAGGAATACACACTGGGTGTGAAATGGACTCCGTATAAGAATGTCAGTGTTCATTCTGAACTCCGTTATGACCGCGCTCAAGAAGAAGTGTTTAACTTCGGCAGAAACAAAGACCAGTTTTCCGGCGGCTTCTGCACAGTGGTTGGGTTCTAGAGCATATCAAGAATTGGTGTGGACTGCTGAAATTCGCTTTCGTCATTCCCGCAAAAGCGGGAATCTAGACGTAAAGGGGCTATGTCCATTCTCTAGACCCCCGCCTTCGCGGGGGTGACGGGAATTTGTCCACACCAAATCCAAAAACGCTTTAATTCTTTCCAGACGCTTTACTTTGCGGTACGCCAATCGACAAATCAAAACGGAAACCGTACATCGGGTTGCCGCCTTTGACTTCGCCTTTCTCGCCCGTCTTGACATCGTGCTTGTCATCTCGGAACCGCTCTTCCATCGGCGAAACAACCGACGAATCCCGCACCAGCGTTTTCAATCCCATCTGTCCGCCGCGGTTTGCTCCCAATGTCAACTCCGTAACTATCATATCTCTGGAATTCGGTGCCGTCTTACTTAACCAGCCAAGCTCTCCAAACCAATCAATTTTATCGCTTTGCCATTCCTCGATTGCTTTTAACTGCGCTTTGTCCACATTGACCGTCTTAACCGTCCTGTCCAACGAGGTCCGCTGGTTGGAAAGCGTCTTAACTTCATTCGTGAGCGCGCTTCGAGTGTAAAAACCAATTCCGGCGATGCAAACCAGCAGAAGAATCGCCGTTGCGATAACCGCATTAAGGAATTGCCTCTGTCCAACCGGCTCCGGTTTCCTCTTCGGACTCAAAAAGTCAATGTCACCGGCTGCGTTCTTTGCCAAACGCTCTATTGTCCCGATAAACGGTGCAAAACGTTCCGGGTGCTTTGCCGACTTCGCCAGCGTCTGTTTCGCAAGTTCTCCGCTCAACGGAATGTTGTCCCAAGGGTCAAATATCTGGACGGCGGTCTCCATTCCGGCAGCAATTTGGGACGCAAGCGTTTCAAAACTTTTTCCGGCACCGCAAAGTACGATGTCGTCAACGGTGACTCCTTGAATCTCATTGCGGACTGCGATTCTTGTCCGTTTCAATTCGGCAACCAAACGGGCAGCAAAGTCGGCACCGGTTATATCATCGGGACAATGGATCTTCGGAGAACGGATGAAAACCGGTTCACCGCGAAAGAGAACCGTCTGCACGGTTTCTTCCGAATCAAGTTCGACGAGCAGGGTCGTTTTGACGGGGTTAAACTGTTTCGACTGCCGGAATAAGAATGCGGTTTCGCAAGGACGCAGTACTATCCGTTTCAAGTGAACGTTAATATCGGTGCAGAAATGCTGGATTTGTTTCAGGACATCGCTGCGCAGTACCGACGCAAGGATGTGTTTCGGCGAACCGGCTGGAACGGTCGTTTTGTCCGGCTGTTTTGTTTGACGCTGCGGACCGCGGACGGTCGGCAGCGATGGAAACAAAGTACTGCGGGAAACATCTTCGAGTTTATTCGTTTGAAAGAAATCTAGCAGAGAATCGGGGTCGTAGTTATTGAATTCTCTTGCCGCCTGAAACCGGACTAATTCCGGCAATTCGTCGGGCGGCACCGGCGGAAAAAACATTGAGCGGACTTCAACATCGGCTCTGCCGAGCAAGACGACAGCATCAACCTTTGTCAATTTTTTGGAACGGATGTATTCGGCAACTCTTTCGGCAAGCGGCGCAGCGTCGGTTCCGGCATTTTCCGGCAGTTGTTTCGGAAATACTTCGAGTTGCTCGAAGTACGCCGTTGTACCCTGCACTTTTGCGGCAAGGAGTGAAAGGACGTTTTGTTCCCAAGAAAAAGCAATGTAATTCGGCATAGGAAAAATACAGCGGGTAAAGGGCAAAAATGACACGGGCTACATTATTATAACACCGGTTTCTTCATTAAGTACTATCAGATTTTCAGAATTTTTTACACACCCTGTTTGTTCGGCGGTTGCGGCTTGCCGATTGAATTTTCGCCTCCTGTAGGATATGCTGTGCATTTTACTTCGATACTTTGCTTTTGATAACTGCCATGAAACGCCGCAACTTTTTATCATCTCTTGCCGGAATAACCGCTGGTCTTTCCGCCGGACTTCCCGCCGTGTTTGCCGAGACATCAGCGGACACCGGAATCCAAATAGCGCAGCCCTTCAACGGTGCCGTTCTGCATCGCCGCTTGAAAGACCCTGTTGTTGGTGTTGTCGAGGATTCCAGCGGCAAACCGGTTGCCCTGAAAATCAAGGTCTCCGGCGAAGCACCGTCCGACGCAGCCGTGACCGTTAATGGAATTGTTGCCCGTAGAAACGGAAAAGCATTTGAAACGGAAATCGAACTCCGGCAGAAAATGAACGACATAGTCGTTCAAGCGAAGTCCCCTTCAAATGAAACGAAAGAGACACGACTCAAGGTTATCTGGCTGAAAAATTCCGTGCCGCGATATCGTTTCACGATAGATGACACAATTTTTTGTTTGCGGGAGATACATCAGAGCAATTACAAAAGTATCTTCGAGGATTATTTTCTCGGAAATCTCCGAAAACTGCACCAGAAATATGGTACGAAATTTGCATTGAATTTGTTTTACGAAACATCGGAGGAAGAGAGAATCAAAGTCAAAAAAGAGTATTTCAATCTTTCGATGTTTTCGGACAAATACAAATCGGAATGGCGCGACAACGCCGACTGGCTTCGGCTGCTTTTTCATTCCAAATGTGAGTTTCCCGATTCACCGTACATGAACGCATCGCCGGAAACGCTGATTGCCGACTTCGTTCAGATAGAGAGGGAAATCAAACGCTTTGCCGGTGAGGAAACGTATCTTCCTGCAACGGTTATTCATTGGGGAACGATAAAACCGGAGACCTACAAACCGCTGGCGGCGCACGGGGTTACGGTACTCAGTGGTTCCTTTCAGAGGAGTGACTATGTCAGTTATCAACTCGACGCTCTCCGTTGCGCCTATCTGGTCAAACACAAACTCCTCCTTGATGTTGACAGCGGCATAGTTTTTTCCAAGTTTGCCTTGGGTGCTGTCAACAATGTGTCGCTGGACTCCATTGTGCCGTCGCTCGAAAAAACTATTGCCGACCCGAATGCGGCGGAACTCCTTGATTTGGTGACCCACGAACAATACTTTTGGGAGTTTTACAATAGATATATGCCCGACCATTGGGAGCGTCTCGACAGGGCGTTTGCGTTTGTCACCGAACACGGCTACAAGCCGGTTTTCATCAATGACCCGCCGTTGGGGCTTGACAATGTTTAACACAACAATTTACACTCTACTGCTATGAAACGCCGCAACTTTTTATCATCTCTTGCCGGTATTACCGCCGGTATTTCCGCAGGAATTCCCGCCGTGTTTGCCGAGGCATCAGCGGACACTGGAATCCAAATAGCGCAGCCATTTAACGGTGCTGTTCTGCATCGCCGATTGAAAGAGCCCGTTGTCGGCGTTGTCGAAGACGGCAGCGGCAAACCGGTTGCCTTGAAAATCAAGGTTTCCGGCGAAGCACCGTCCGATGCTGCCGTGACCATTAACGGAATTGCTACCCATAGAAACGGAAAAACATTTGAGGCGGAAATCGAACTGCGGCAGGAAATGAACGACATTGTCGTTCAGGCGAAGTCCCCTTCAAACGAAACGAAAGAAGCGCGGGTCAAGGTTCTTTGGCTAAAAAATTCCGAGCCGCGATACCGTTTCACGATAGATGACACGATTTTTTGTTTGCGGGAAATACATCGGAACAACTACAAAAGTATTTTCGATGATTATCTTCTCGGAAATCTCCGAAAAATGCATCAGAAATACGGGACGAAAGTTGCCTTGAATATATTCTACGAAACATCGGGGGATGAGCAGCGTCTCAATGTCGAGCGGGAACCTTTCAATCTTTCGATGTTTTCGGATAAATACAAATCTGAATGGCGCGACAACGCCGACTGGCTTCGATTGTTGTTCCACGCTAAGCGGGAATTTCCTAATGAACCGTACAAGGATGCTTCGGCGGAAACGCTGATTGCCGACTTCGTTCAAATCGAAAAGGAAATCAAACGCTTTGCCGGCGAGGAAACATATCTTCCGGCAACGGTTATTCATTGGGGTACTATCCGACCGGAGACATACAAGCCGCTGGCGGCGCACGGTGTTACGTTTCTGAGCGGTTATTTTACCAAACGGGCTGACGGAAATTATCAAGTATGCTATCAGATGGACAATTTCCGCAGCGATTACTTAAACAGGAACGATTTTCTTCTCGATGAGGACAGCGGCATCGTCTTTTCCAAAATGGATATGGTTATCAATACTGTTCCGCTTGCTAATGTTGTACCGATTCTCGAAAAAGCGGTATCTGACCCAAACACGGCGGAATTCCTTGACTTGATGACGCATGAGCAATACTTTTGGTCATTTTACAAGAATTATCTGCCGGACCATTGGGAACGTCTTGACAGAGCGTTTGCATTTGCCGCCGAGCGGGGATACAAACCGGTTTTTCTCAACGACTTACTGGTAAAAGGTTAACAAAATATACGTTACTATAAATTTCGGAGTTGACCGATATTCTTTCTAAAGTGTCTATTAGCAAAAAGCCGATAAAAAGCACATAGGAAACGTTTTTGTTGAGTGTTATTGCGGGAACCTCCCAGAAAATACCGTAAAAACAAACGGCAGATTGAAGCAATGCCGACATTACTCAACAAAGAATTTCCTGTATGCCGAAGTACGAGGGTTTGTTGCAGCAAAAGGAATGTTGTTTGCACAATTTCTTATTTTCGGTTGGATTGTTTGCCGATAATTTTTCCTGCAGGAATGAAGGGATTCGCCTGCCGCAGATAGAATTGCCGGAAAGTCCTGAAAATAGAAGCGAGAAATCGTTATGCCCTAACCCAGATTTCCGCTATTTTAACCGGCAGGAAGCCGGCAGGAAGATAGCGGACTAAAGAGGGCGGTTGGGTCCTGAATGGAAGGAGAACATTCGGGACGGTAAAAAATGTAGAATAATCGGAGTACCTACAATGAAGGTTTTTACAACTGGACAAGTCGCCCAAATCTGTAAGGTGGCACCGCGCACCGTCAGCAAATGGTTCGACTCTGGACGGCTCAAGGGCTATCGCATACCCGGCTCGCAAGACCGCCGGATTCCGAGGGAAAACCTGATAAAGTTTCTCAAGGAACATGGCATGCCTTTGGGAGAGTTAGAAAATGAAACTCTCGCCAAAGTCTTAGTGGTCGCGCAAGACGAGGTTCTAGTCGATGGACTGAAACGGGAACTGTCGGGCGAGAAATCGTTCCGCGTTGCCGCCGCTGCAAGCGGTTTTGATGCCGGTATTCAGGCAGAAAGTTTTCACCCCGACTGCATCATCGTTGATTTTTCGATTGGACCGCCAGACGCGGTTCAAATCTGCCAAAATCTGCGTAGAAGCGGCGAGTTTAAGGATGTCATTATTATTGCCCTGTTGCCAGATGACGGCAATTCGATGAGTTTTGACCGCTCCAGCATCAACGAAACGTTTAAGAAGCCGTTTGACCCATCTTTGTTGGCAGAACGGCTTCGCACTTTAATCGGAACGAAGAAAGAACTAGTTTGACATTTCAGAACATCCCGTCGTTCCTCTTGGCTCCGATAAAGGAATGGCGGATGTTTCGGCTGTTTTACAGTTCTTGATTCATGACGGGTACAGTGTATTTATTATTCCGTTTAGAACGGATACAAAAGAGACGAGACCTTAATGGTCTCGTTTTTGTTTTTATAACGGGCTCTTGAAGCCGAAGTACCGTCTAAATGAAAAATGAGATATTATTCGTTAGTTCTGAAAACATATCCGCCGCTGTCGTTTTTCTCTACCTCTCCCTCGTATGGAAACGGAAAGTGCATTCCTTTCACCGGTATCTTTTCCTTCGCCGCGAAATCCAAAATCCGCTTGCGGGCAACGACCGCCTTTGCCGGCTCTCTATCATACCGCGCACAAACTTCCGGTGCAGGAAACTGCAACGCCGCAGCATGAAGCAAATCGCCGATTATCAACTTTTTGACTGCCGCTCCGTCCGACTCAAACTCCGCCAAAAATACAGTGTGTCCCGGCGTGTGTCCCGATGCGTCCAACGCTTTTATTTTGACTTTATATTCTGCGTTTTCAAAAACAATATCATCGAAATTGAACGCTGCAAAATCCTTACCATACGCTGCCTTGAACTTTTCAAGTTGCTGCGGCGGTGTTTCATCGTACTCCGGTTTTGAGCAAAGTACCTTCGCATTGGGAAAACGCCGGGCATTTTCTTGCAGAAGTCCGCCGACATGGTCGCCGTGCAAATGAGTCAACAAAATCAACTTCACGTTTTCCGGCTTTGCTCTGTTGCCGACAATAGGTACAAGTGCATTCAGGGTTTTGAGCCAATTTACGTCTCCAAGTCCCGTGTCGAAAAGAATCGTCTCTTGACCGACTGCGAGAGCATACGAGGTGGTGCTTGCAGGCGCGCCGCCTTTCGGCAGGTACTTTTCGATAGTTGCCGGGTCTGCTGCCGGAAAAAGTCCCGCTTCCATTTTTCGGTCTGCACCGGCAAGGTTAAGAAGCACCGTAGCGGGAAAAGCGGTCTTACTCGTGTCTTTCGGGGCAAGAAGTGTCGTTTCGTGAAAGAAGTCCCGCTGCGCAAAAAGTGAATTCGCTGCAAACATTACCGCGAGCAAAGTGAAAAGAGATAATAAATGTTTCATCGTATTAAAAGGGGAAAGAGGACAAGAGAAAACAACCGCCGATAATTGTAGCAAAGACGATATCGCAATGCAATCGGCTATAATAGGGTACCGCGTCACCTTCAAAGTCGAATTTTGCTAACATATTTCCGCATATTACGGCGGAGTTTAATTTACCATATTGGTTGCAGATAATCGCAAAGCGGGTGGACTTGGTATTGCCGAAACTGGGAATGAACTTAAGGTCATCGAGGGCAACGGAATTGATAAATCAATTTCCGGCACATGTTTGTAATGCGATAATGGGACATACGGAACAGGTTGCGATGGCACATTATCGTCAAGTGTTGGAGAGCGATTATGCCGCTCTAGCAGGATTGCGGATGGACAAAAAAGAGGTAGCAAAAAAGGTAGCAGAACCCGCAGGAAACACTCGATTTCTTACTCTCGTTTCAGTGTAATGGTCAATTCCTTCTTTTCGCCTTCCTTCAATTTCGGGATAGTTTGTTCGGCGACAGCGTAATCCTTGGCGACGACGTACAAACGCAGTTCCTCATCGGGAAGAATGTGGTCGGCATTCACCTTCGAAGCATCCTTGCCGAAATTCCGCCAGCCGAACTCAACGTCCATATCAGCGTAGGGATAGTGCAGTTTATTTGCAATCTGTGTCCAGCAAATCAGTAGGAAACGTTTTTCAAAATTCTTGAAACGCACGCCTTCGGCATCCCATAAAATCTCCGGCATTGAAGCATGTCTTGTGTATTGGGCACCGGCAAAGTATTCCTTTATTGGTTTTCCCTCTTCGTCAACCGCATGAAGCGTGATAACCGGTGCCTTATAGACGGCGATTTGAATCTCCTTGTCGCCGTCAAACGGTTCTATTGGAAAACTATACGACCATGCCCGACGTTTCTGCTCAATTTCCTTGCCGTCAATGAAGCAGCGGTAAGCGAGTTCGTTTTGATACTCCCGATAAGCAGCACCGGACTGTATCACGCTGGGACTGAGAGTCGCCTCCTGCAATCGAAGCGGAATTGCAAACAGCAGTTTATCCTTGTCAAGAGACCTGTTCTGGTAAAGCGTTGACAATGTCGCTTCGGAAAAATCAGGGCTGACTTCTTTATCTCGTCCGCCGCTAATGCTTCCTATCGCTGTACGTCCGCGAGCGGCTGTACCCGAAAAGCGGACAGTAACATTGATGGATTCCACCGCTTGAATCGCTGCCGTTGGTGAATCCGGCGACAGAGTGAGTGCCGCCGCTTCATACACCCCTTTGATAGGTCTTGCCGACGATTGAAATTTGGCAACACGAGCGAGAACGAACAATTTATCGTCGTTCCTGAAAAACAGACCGTTGTGAGATGGTCTGTCAACAACGCGGGCAAAAAAGTTTCCTGCTTCCACGGGACCAAGAACCGCCTTGCCGCTGGCATTGGTCAACGCTTCCCTAAATGCATATTGCCTAAAATGCGCCCTATCCAGCACATCATTTGAACGGCTGCGTTCCCGCTCCATTCTTTCCTTCATGAGCATATCTATTTCTGCTGCCGTTATACCAACTCTCGTTCGTGCTTCCTGTTCCGCTTGTGTCTCCCTGTTTTGTGCGTCCAATTCCTCCTGCGAAATCACTGTGTCGAGTTGGACCCAAACATTGTTGACCGGCTTGCCCTTTTTGTCGAGAACTTGAATCGCCGGTTTGAAACCGCTTTTGAGAACGATGTCTCCCAGCGGAATTTCGCTGCGGTCGTCTTCTTGTTCTTTCACGATGAATCGCTTGAAGACAAAATTTTCGTGTCGTGCGAGTACGACCACACGTTCTTCTTTGCTGACCGGAAAGGAAAATTGTCCGTTTTTGTCCGACAAAACAGGGGCTTTGCGTGCCTCTTCCCAGCGAAACACAATCTCAACTTTCGGAATGGGTTCACCCGATTCTTGAACGAAGCGTCCGGTAACAACCGGCGACGCAGTCGGCGGCTCTCGTTGTGTTTGCGGCAGCTCTCTGACGAAAACAACGAATATGATACTAAACAATGCGGCGCATAAAACCACGACGGTTACTGATGCGAGTAAGGTCTTTCTCATAGCAGTTCTCTCAATTCGTGTGGAATTT
>Ga0123353_10008489_pt1 | contig 14041 bp, 12 predicted proteins | sample TergutLab28metaG_3_FD_92763 | JGI IMG/M metagenome (GOLD analysis project Ga0123353, IMG submission 92763) | Labiotermes labralis P3 segment gut microbial communities from Petit-Saut dam, French Guiana - Lab288 P3 | ecosystem: Host-associated > Arthropoda: Insects > Digestive system > Gut ... | reverse complement strand
TTTTGTACTCTTATCCATGGGACTCTGGTAAACGTGAAAAAGATTATTTATTGATTAACCAAGGAGATGAAGTTACTTTTTATTGGTATGATGGTGATAATCAAAGTAATATTGCTTTTGCAGTGTATTATAGCGATACTCTACCAAATCCAGGATTTCATCCCGAAAGCTATGAAATAGACTTTTCTAAATTATTGCTCTATAAGCGCTACGGTAACTTAGCAAACACAAAGCCCTGGGAGTTATTGGGATCTTTTATCGTACCTTGATGTGCAATAAAGCTGCTAAGAGTTTACAGATAATATTTTATATTTCTTATGCAGTTAAATAAATATATTAGCATATCAAAGAAATAAAAATAATCTACTCTATTTCTTTAAAAGTTTTGCGAAGAATTCACCTTTATCATTTCGTGTAATAACAGCATAATGTCCATCTCTGAAAGGACCAGGATTGATAACAAGAGTTTTTCCGTAATACTCTTTTCCAGCTGATTCATGTATGTGACCGCAAATAAACAAAGCAGGTTGTTTTTTATCAATGTATTCCCTTACTGAAAAACTACCCACATGTTTTCCATTTGATATCATGTCTGCAATGGTATTAAGCGGAGGCTGATGGCAAACAAAAATATCTGGAGTTGTCTCAATAGATTCAAAATGTTTTTTACAATCTTTTTCTGAATAAGTATTTGGTGTAGGGACAAGAGTTGTAACAGCGCCTCCAAAACCATAAATATTTAAATTTTGTTCTGGAATATTTTTTAGTTTTTTATGCATAGAAATGTTTTTTTCTTTTAGATACCCTTCCACTTTGCTTTTATCGCAATTTCCAGCTATTGCAAATATTTTTTTATTATATTTTTCAAATTCATCAATTATTATTTTTGCATCTTCATCTGTGCCAAAATGTGTTATATCGCCTCCAATAATAACAAAATCTGCTTCTGTTAATTCTTTTTCCAAATTTTTGATCATAGAAAGATTATTGTGAATATCTGATACTACTATTATTCTCATTTTATAACGCCTCTCTTAAAACTAATCCTGTTTTGTAAAAATTGCAAGATTTTTTTCAGTTTCGAAAACATCAACTCTGGAAAGAACAGGTGTATCGGAATTGGAGTCAACATGGAGATTCAGCTGACTATCCACTTTATTAAATATAAATTCTGCAATTACTTCTGCGCTTGGTTCCTTTTCTGTAAAATATGTTATCTCATTTAAATTTTTATGATCCAGCTCTTCAAGAACGCTTTTTAATATTTTTTTCAATATAGCAAAATCAATAAGCATGCCGCCCTTTCCCAGCTTTTCCCCGGAAACATAGATCCTTACTTTATAATTATGGCCATGCAGATTCTCACACTTTCCATGGTACTCTTTTATATAATGGGCAGCAGCAAAACTATCCTCTGTCCTGATTGTATACATTAAAACCTCTTTCTGATAATATCCTCTTATGCAAAAAAGATTATCAACTTTACTTGATAACTGCAATATCACTTCCATTATGGGCAAGAACCCATTTGATAATATTGTTTTTGTTGAAAATATTGTATATGACTCGCGCATGGTTTGCAAGAATACTCTCTTTTTTGCCCTAAAAGGAATTCATACTGATGGCCACAACTATATTGATTCAGCAATAAAAAATGGAGCATCAGCTGTTGTTGTTTCTGCAATGCCTGATAAAATCGATAATAATATTTCATATATACTTGTTGATGATACAAGAAAAGCAATGTCTTTTTTTTCTGCGGCATTTTATGACTACCCTGCCAAAAAATTAAAAATAATAGGGGTAACAGGGACAGACGGAAAAAGCACAACAGTATCTTTTCTTTATCAGCTTTTAAAAATGCTTGGAAAAAAAACAGGATTTATATCAACAGTTGAGTATGATTCTTCTGGCATTGCAAAAAAAAATCCTTACAGGCAGTCCACTCCCGAAGCTCCTGAAATCATGTTTTTTCTTTCAGAAATGGTTTCCAATAATTTTGAATATGCGGTTATTGAATCAACTTCGCATGGTCTTTCCAATAAAACTTCGCGCCTCGCTGCAGTCCAATATAATGTCGGGATCCTTACAAACATTACCCATGAACATCTTGAATTCCATGGCACTATGGAAAATTACATAAATGATAAAGCTAATCTTTTCAGAAAATCAAATGATTTTTGTGTAGTAAATTATGATGAACCAAGCAAACCTTCTTTTCTTGCTGCTTCTTCTGTTCCTGTTTTATCTTATTCTCTTAAAGATCCAAATGCCGATATTTACGCATCATCAATTACCTTAACTGAATCTGGTTCACGATTTGATGTACATTATAATGGCAAAAAAATTGAAGCAGAACTTTGTATGCCCGGTATTTTTAATATTGAAAATTTTTTTGCAGCTGCTATTACAATATCAAAAATGACAAAAGTAGATATTGAAGAAATAATTTCATTTTCAAAAAATCTTACGTCTGTTGTAGGAAGAATGGATGTTGTTGATATGGGACAGAATTTTACAGTTATTGTTGATTATGCCCATACTCCAGGTTCTTTTGAAAAAGTATTCCCAATGATCAAAAAAAGTGTTAAGAAGAGACTCATCTCTGTTTTTGGATCTGCAGGGGAAAGAGATATAGAAAAAAGAGCTGTGCAGGGTAAGATTGCTTCTGACTACAGTGATATAATGATTATTACAGATGAAGATCCCAGAGGAGAAGTTCCAATGGATGTCATAAATCAAATAGAATCAGGGATACGCGCGGATTTTTCCAAATCTTTTATTTATAAAATTTCCGACAGGCAGGAAGCAATAAACAAAGCTATGGAGATCGCACAACCGAACGACACAGTACTGCTCCTGGGAAAGGGTCATGAGAGTTCCATAATTTATAAAGATAAATCAATTCCATGGAATGAAAGAGAAGCTGCAATAAAAGCCCTTGCGAAAATTGGTTATACCCGGGATTAAGCTTCGCCTAAATCCATATAATAATATTCCCTGTCAAGCCCGGATATTTTCATTAAGAAAAGATATGGAAGTGAGCTCTTCATAAGATAGAACCTGTCAGCAGAAATCGATTCTTTAAATAATATTTTGTCACAAAGAATCAAAGATTTTTTATTATTTTTATTTACTATAACACCTTTGGACTTTTTAAAATCATTTATGCGGTTAGAAAATAAAATTCCTTCTTCTGTATAAACAGGTATGCCTTTATACATTATCTGATTATTATCTGTCTTGGAAATATCTGTTAAGGATTCAATTATTTCTTCCACAAAATCTGCGGGAATTGCAATTATTTCTCCATTTGAAATAAGATATAAAATATCTCTGGCAACATAGTTATCGCTTAATTTGATAATAATGGCAGTTCCATTATCTTTTTCTGACTCAATTTCAATCAATGAGCCATTGATCTGCGCGAGCTTTTCTTTTACAAGGTTCATCCCAAATCCTCTGCCCGAATGTTCATCAGCATTTTCATTTGTTGTAAATCCCGGAGAAGCAATAACAGAAAGCAGTTTATCTGATTGCTGAAGCCCCATAACAGAACAGCCGCTTTTTTCTGCAATTTTTTCAAAATCCATCCCTTTTCCATCATCGCTTATTTTTATGATCAGGCTTTTATTTTCGAGATAAGTTTTGCATTCGATTTTTCCTTTGGGATTTTTGCCTTTAGCTTTTCGTTCTTCAATGGTTTCTATTCCATGATCAATAGCATTTTTAAAAATATGGATTATAGGATCATAAATGTATTCAAAAACAGAGCGATCTATTTCAATATTATTATCATCAAAAAATATATCTGCCTCTTTTTCTTTGCCAAAAGCTATTTTATTTATAAGAGATGGCATTGAACTGAATTCATCTGAAAGAGTTGTCATTCTTAAATTGTTTATTGAAGCTTCCATGGTTCTAAGGTTATGATCAAGAAGAGATGTTGCTTTCTTGTTTAAAAAGTTATTTTTAATGTTCAGATCCATTCGCATTTTATGTATAGAGGAAAATAAATGATCAAGGCGGTCAACTCGCACAGATATTGTTTTTGGGCCTGACATCATATTTTCCAAAGATTCCTGCTGAAGATCATCTGAAAAATAGGGCTCAGAAGGAATACTTATTATCTGTATATTTTTTACTTCATCAACATTTAGTATATTATATATCTGGTCATAGTTTTTATTTGTTGTTACATAGCATGTTATTCTTGTATTTTCATCTATATTTGGGTCAGGAAGCGCTGCTTCATCATCATCCATATCCAGGGAATCACTTAGATCATTAACATCAATTGCCGGAATTGTTTTTATCAGATTGCAGTGAAGCTCAAGATTATTCACAATAAGATATAATCTTGCATATTTCATTATGCTGTCAGGCATAATATCACAGGTAACTCTGTATAATTTTTCCCCTCTTTTCAGGGCTTCAGAAAGAAGATAAAGTTGAAACTCATCAAAAACCTGTTCATCAATTTTTTCTTTTTTATAAAAAAACAATTTGTTTTTTTGGCTTTCACTGCTTTTATAAATAGCTTTATCATTATTATCTGATTGAATGATTTCCTGTTCAGATTCTTCTTTATCATCTATTTCCAAATCTTCTTCAGCATCAATAGATACAGGATCCTGAACAGAATCATCAGAAGATTCTTCCTCTGCTATTTCGACCATCTCCTGAAGCATTTCAATTTTTTCTATCAGACTGTTATATTTTTCTTTGGAAAAATCCATTTTTTTTGATAACATTTTTTCCAGTTCATTTTCTATCTCATGCGACAGATCAATGATATTATCAAATTGCAAATAAGAAGCTTCGGTTTTGATTGAATGCGCTGCCCTGAAAGCATTCTCAATATTTGATTTATCATTTGAATCCTTCTTATAATGTATCAATGAATCAACCATTAGATTAATATGATTTTTGCTGTCTCTTATAAATAATTCCATTATGTTATTCATATAAAAATCCCATTCTATTTTATTTTACTTATTGATATTATTAATTCGACTTCACCGGATGTAATGCCAAGTTTTCCGGATATGATCTCAATATCAATTCCATTTCTATACATGCCTATTACTTTTTCGTGCAGATCTTCTTTTTTTATCTCGGTTGTATCCAATACTTCCGATTTTTGTTCAGGAATAGTTTTTTCTTTTTCCTCTTCTTTATTCCTGGCTACTTTTTCTATTTTATCATTTCTGCTTTTCTTTTCAAGTTTTTGATAAATATTTTCACTGTTTTCTGTTATTTCTTTTTCTTTTTTAAATGCGTTAAACACTTTTTCAGCTTTTGCCACAGTTTCATTTAACTGACTAATTTTTGCTTCCATCAGTTGAAGATTACGGTCTGTTGTTTTATTCAATTCTATTATCATTAAATTGATGTCACTACCTATCTCTTCTTTCTTTTTCTCATAACTTTCAAGAAAATTGAAACTTGTAAGCTTCCATTTAAAATAATGAAAAATAGTAAAGAGCGCTATAAAGTTCAGTATTACCGCTATTATCAATAACATGGAATTTATCCGCTAAAATCTATTTTTTTGCCAAGATCAGGATCTGTGAGTATTTCTTTATCATCTGATGTCTGATTTTTTTTATTTTTTCTTTTTTCCTGACCTTGTGAGCCATGTTCGTTATCTTCTTTTGTTTTTTCAGGACCTTCATCAGAATTATTTGCCTTATTTACACTGCTATTACTATGCTGATTTCTTTTTGCGATCTCACTTCCCTGTATTGCCTGCTGCAGCATAATACTATCTTTTTCAACAGCCTGATCTTTTCCAACTTGAGCCATTTTGAGAAAAAGGGTCTGTAAGTCTATAGGTTGAATCGACATCAGCTCTCCTCTAATGCTTCTTCTAAAGGCTCTTCATATTTTCTGGTCTTGATTATTGAATCTTCATTTACAAAAGTGATTCTCTTTAACTCATTCTTTATTTCAAGGTGAGCGTCTTTTATAGTTATTTTTACACCAGGATATACAGTTGCGCCGGCAGATATTTTACCAGTTGATTTAAGAGCTTTGATATGTTCATAAATATCAGCGCTTTCAGTTTCAATATCTTTTAACTCTGCTTTAAGGTTCTCTGATTTTTCAGAAAGTTCTTCATACACTTTTTGTTTCTCTTCCGGAAATTTATTTTTCAGTTTTCTTTTTAAATTTTCCAGAGTTGCAACATTTCTGTCAATTTCTTCAAGCTCTTTTTCATCAGCAACTTTCTTTTCCTCAAGCTCAAGAAGCCTTTCCTTGCTCTTTGGATCAAAACCTACTTCTATTTCTGTAGAACCAACAGCAAGCGAACCAAAAGTCTTAGCAGATATTTCCTCTGTAGCTCGCAAGCGTCCGCCTACAACAGTCGCTCTTTTGCCTTTACAAATAATTTTTCCATTGGAATCAACATAAGAATTTATAATACCATCTGTTACGAATACTATTTCACCTGCTTCTACTTTGGAGTTCTGTATAAATTTTGCCATTACCCCTTTCCCTGCTTTTACAGATCCATTTTCATTACAGTTAATACCCTGATGGACAATAACATTACCAACTGCATCTATTATACACTTTCCGACATTTCCCTTTATTTCAATATTTCCTGTTGCTTTTACAGAGAACCCATCTTCAACATTTCCTGTTACAACAACTGTACCAAGAAAATGTATATTTCCTGTTGCGATACTTACATCACCATCAACAAGGTGAACACTCTCTACAGATATTTTTTCATTTAAAAGAAGCACCTGTCCATTTGTTGTAGCAACAGCTTTAAGCCCATCTATTCTAACGTTATTGCCTATCTTAAATTCCTTATCGCGCCCATCTCTTGCCTCAAGAGAATTACCTGTGACTGTTCTTCCTTTAAGTCCTTGTTCTGCAGGTTTTTTTTCTGCAAGCACCTGCCCCTCTACAACATTCTGGATAAGGCTTTTATCTTTAAAGTCTACTTTGCCATCCTTCTCTTTCAATAATGCAGAAGTCCCTTCTGTATTAAAATTATATTTTATTTCTGCATCTGCTCCATGCTGCGGCTGCAATCCTTCTGCAACAAGATAACTTGTTCCATAAGCAGGATGGTCAAGAAAATCCTCAAGATTTTTTTCATTTACCCCAAAAACAACCATGTTGTTTTTTAAAAATGATAAAATAGTTTCTTTCTCCAGATCACTGCCCCCCTCACCTGGAGGAGTAAGAGTAATATATGCTTTCATATCACTTTCTTCTGTGCGAAGCGAAACTGTGGTATTATTGCTGGTTTTTGGGAGATATGATCCAACCTTTATAGTCATCCCATCTGCAAGCTTTACAATCTTTGTAACAAGTGCTTTATCAAAATCAGTTACGTTTCTTGTATTGATCTTATAAAGAGCTTGTTCAAGGGTAGCTTTTTTCCCTTTTCCTTCGGGCGGGTAAACTTTGAGAAAAACCTCTCCCCTATATAAATTGAGAATTACCTCTCCATCTTTATCTTTTATCTGTTCTTCAACAAATTCATCTGTGCCGAATTCTTCAATACTTGAAACATTTTCTTCTTTTTCTTCTATCTTATAAACAACCAGTGTATAATTTTTTTTCCCTACTCCAAATAACCCTTTTATCCCTTTTACTATTACTTCATACTCCAGATGAGCAACTGCAGTATTAAGTTCAATTGCAGCTTGTTCAAGACACTCTTCTATTGAAGGCGCTGATACCTGTACTGATTTTACGTTATTATCCTTTTCAGCCAGGTTCTTCATATAGTTTTTGAATTCATCAAGCGTAAGGGTCTCTTTCATTATTTACATTATTCCTTTTTTAAGACTGGTCAACTTTGCCCTAAGCCTAAGTATTGCTTTTGTATGAAGCTGAGATATTCTTGATTCTGTTACATCCAGGACTTTCCCTATTTCTTTTAGGGTAAGATCTTCATAATAATAAAGTACCAGTACTTTTTTTTCTTTGTCAGGCAGTTCACTAATCGCCTGTACAATTACTTTTTTAATTTCTTCCCTTTCAACAATAGTGTCAGGATTAAGGCTTTGAGAAGACTCTACACTGTCAACAATTGAAACTTTATCATTATCCTCCCCTGTGTACCATAAATCATTTAAAGAGAGTATTGATGATGTACTGATTTTATGGATATTTTTATGAAGTTCTTCAATTGTTATTCCCATCTTTTCAGCAATTTCAGCATCGCTTGCAGAGCGCCCAAGATTTGCTTCAAGATGATAGACGATCTCTTCAATTTCTCTTGTTTTTTGTCTTACAGACCTTGGTACCCAGTCGATTGACCTGAGCTCATCATAAATTGCTCCTCTTATTCTGGTTACTGCATAAGTTTTGAATTTAACATGTTTTTCAGGGTCAAATTTCTCGATTGCATCAAATAGTCCGAACACTCCGAACCCAACAAGATCATCGAATTCAACATTATAGGGCATCCCTATTGCAACTTTTCCTGCAACATATTTTACAAGCGGAGCATACTGTTTAATAAAATAGTCTCTAAGTTCAGTTGTTTTCTCTTTTTTATATTTTAGCCAGAGTTCATGTTCTTCTGTTTCTAATAGTTCTTTTTCTGCCATAACTTACCCTTTATTATTATCTCTTATCAGGACTGTTTTTATAGCTTTTGCAATTATCTGCGGAGTTGCATTATCACCAAGCGAATTTAATATTTCATTTTCTTTTTTACTGGCAGCTGTTGTTGTATCTGTGCCAAAAATATCTGTCTGTGAATCAATAGCCGGCATTGAATCCATACTATTTGGATTATCACTCATAACTTCAATTACTTCACTTTCATTTGTTTTAATCTCCAAAGAACCGATATCTCCGAGATCATCTTCTTCTACCTCTTCAACAAGCTCATCTACAGATGAACTTCCGTTAGATTTGCTGCCAGAAGATAAAGTTTTATTTTCATTATCCAAAATATCAGCTTCATCTGTTTCATATGGATTTTCCTTGTCGAGTACGATATCTACATTGTTTGAAGAAAAATCAGAGGGAATATCCTGTTCGGGTTGTCTTTCACCAATATCAGATGCAGAGATTTCTGAAATAATTTTATTTATTATATAAAAAGCCCCTGATATCAATAATGAAAGAATTAATGTACCTAAAAAGGATCTTTGTAGTATTGTTAAGAATGAATTACCGCCTATTATTCCCAAAAGTGTCAGGAATAAAAAGATTGAGGCAGATATAACTATTAAATTCCTCAATTTAGGCAATAAACCCTCCCTCTTTACTTAGATTATTTAAAAAAGGTATAGCAGTCAAGTAATTTAATTTATCCATTTTTTGATATCCACTTCTTTAAGAAATTTCCAACCCCGCTTCCTTCCTGGTATTCAACATTTTCAAGCCTGCTTACTATATGTTTCAGGCATATTGCGGCTTTGGATTTTGGATTTGATACTAAAAATGGCTTCTGTCTTAAAACTGCATCCTGTACTACCTGGTCATCATAAATATATCCAAGATAATCGATTTTTGTATTTAAAAATTGCCCTACAATACTTACAACTCTTTGAGCTACTTTTTTAGCTTCTGTTACTGATTTTACCCTGTTTACTACAAGTTTTATTGCTATTTTATTGTCTATAAGCTCTGTAGTAATAATTTTTATTGTTCCATAAGCATCTGTTATTGCAGTTGGTTCGGGTGTTGTAACAATTATAGCCTCATCTGCTGCTGCAATAAAACCAAGCACATTATTGGAGATACCTGCGCTTGTATCTATTATTATTATATCAGCAAATGAAAGTTCATTCATTTCAGATATAAAACGCGCTCTTTCCTCATCATCCAGGTTCGCAATTTTAGAAAAACCTGATCCGCCTGCAATAAAAGATATTCCAAATTTTGTATTTATTACGATATCCTTCATTGATTTATTATTTTTAATAAGATTAAAAAGGCTGAATTCCGGTATTATGCCAAGGATTACATTTACATTGGCAAGACCAAGATCTGCATCAAGAAGTATAACTTTTTTTCCTACCTGCGCATAAGCTATTGCAAGATTAACCGCAATATTTGTCTTGCCTACGCCCCCTTTTCCGCTTGATACAGTTATTATTCTTGTCTTGGAATTATTCTCTTTATTATTCTCAGAGTTTTCATTTTTTTCAGGATTTTCAGAATTAACTGGTTTTGTTTTACCTGATTTTTCTTCAACAAATATTCTTAAATCTTCAGCTTGATTTATTTTCTTTTTTTCCATATATACTTCCCTTTTTTTGCGTCAACTTACTGTATTAAACTCGCTAAGATGTTCAAGAAATAATTCATCTGTAGCATTTTTAATATCAGGGATCAGTTGTCCTGTTGTTATATAAGATACTGATTTACGCATTTCATGAAGCGCGCTTATAATATTTCCTGCGCGCCATGTTTCATCCAGTTTTGTAACAATAATAGAATCATATTTAAATGACTCAAACTGCTGCATTATTTCAATGATATCAGAACCTTTTGTAATAGCGCTTATTGCAAGATGGAATTCAGCAGTTGAACCGCACGCATCAAGCATCTCTCTCATCTCTGCAATGTTTTTATAATCAAGAGGGCTGTTGCCAAATGTATCAATAAGTATCAGATCAACATCGTGGCTAAAAAAAGCAATGTTTTTTCTGAGCTGTTCATAACTCTCTGCTGATACAACAGGCACACTCATTAATTCACCGTATCTTTGAATCTGTTCCTTTGCTCCTATCCTGTAATCATCTATGGTGATAATTCTTACAGATAATGGTTTTGCTCCATATGCATTTATGGCAGCAAGTTTTGCAATAGTTGTTGTTTTGCCTACACCTGTAGGTCCTACCAATACAAAAATCTTTGGGGTTGAAAGCAACGGTTTATCCGTATAAATATTTATTGTCTCTCTGATCCATTCTCTTACTTTTTTAAGCAAATAATTATAATTACTAAGGTCATCAAGAGATATATTTTTTTTGATTTTATCGATTATGTATGCGATATATGAAAAAGAAAAATCATTTTTCTGGAGTATTTTTTCTACTTTGCTGATAGTTTCGTGCTGTTGTTCATTCAGCGATGGAGCTTCATCAAGTCTATCCTTTATTTCATTAACAGCTTTAAGAACTTCATTTAATGTATTATTTCCTTTGGCAGCTTGTATTATCTTCTCTTTTTCTTCTTCGAATTTGGAATTATTTTTCTGAAAAGGGTTTTGTGAGATATAGCCATCAACCTGCACTCCTTCTTTTTTAAATAAGCCCATAAAACCACCGATCATTACAGATTTATGATTTAGAATTTGGATATTATCCCCATATTTTGCTTTTGCTTTTTCTCTGGCTTCAAAGAATGTTAATCCTTGTTCTGAAAAATAATTCATTATTTTATATTCTCCATTTTGTTAATTTTCAATTTCAAAACTGATCTCTCCCAATATCTCTATCTTTATGTCTTCTGTTAATTCTTTTATGGAAATAACAGCTACTCCGGGAAGTTCTCTTTCAAAAGTTCTTCTTACAAGCACTCTTGCTGCTTCGGAAGTAAGTACTACAATAGTTTTATTGAGATCTTTAAGCCCAATAAGAAGATTTGAAGCAGCATTCAAAAATGATGTTAAAAATTCACGATCAAGATCTACAGAATATCCATCTTCATCTCTTGAATCATTTATTTTCATTTCCAATGCAGAATTGATCGTTACAACATTTAATTTTTTATCTTCATCTGCATATTGCAGACATATCTGCCTGCCCAAAGCTTGCCGCACTTTTTCTGTAAGGAAGGTTATATTTTTAGTAACAGATGAAAAATCTGTTAAGGTTTCCAGTATCACTACCATATTTCTTATAGATACCTGTTCTTTTAAAAGGTTCTGTAAAACTTTTTGAATTTCCCCAATGGAAAGAGCTTTTTTGATTTCTTCTGTGATCGCAGGATATTTATTTAATAGAGAATCAATTATTGCTTTTACTTCCTGTCTTCCAAGAATTTCAGATGAATGTTTCTTTATTATTCCAGTAAGATGTGTAGCGATAATTGACGGCGGATCAACAACAAGATATTTTGCCTGTTCTGCTTTTTCTTTATCTTTTTCACTTATCCATAAAGCAGGAAGTCCAAAAGCAGGATCTGTAGTTTTTTCTCCATTTATTGGTTCATCTATTCCGCCTGAATCAATTGCAAGATAATGGTTAAGCCTTATTATGGCTTTTCCTATTTCAACACCTTTTATTTTAAAACAATATTCGGATGGCTCGAGCTTCATATTATCTCTTACCCGGATTTTTGGAACAATAAGTCCAAGCTCTGCTGCTGTTTCTCTTCTTATTCTTGTTATTCTTTCAAGAAGGTCTGCTCCCTTTTCCTTATCCACAAGCGGAAGAAGTCCATAACCAAGTTCAAGAGATAGCGGATCAAGTGGTTCTATTCCTGGTATTTCAAAAGCTGATTCATCTTTTAGTTTTTCTTCTTTTTTCTCTGCTTTTTGCGCAGCATCAGCAGCCATTTTCTTCCTTGAAATGCTATATCCTGTAAAACCAGATAAAGCAGCCATTGGAATAAGAACATACCATGGAAAACCTGGAAGGAATGACAACAGAAAAAGGAAAACAGCGGCAATTATATAGATTTTTGAATCCTGGGAGAACTGGGTTGTAACATCGCTTGCAAAGCTTCCATCAGAAACAGATCTTGTAACAATTATACCAGTAGCTGTTGCTATCAAAAGAGAAGGGAACTGTGTGACAAGACCATCACCTATTGTTAATGTAACATAATTTACAAGCGCAATATTAAATGGTTCCCCATGATAGACCATTCCGATGATCATACCGCCTATAATATCCACCAATATTGTAAGAATTCCTATCTTTACGTTGCCGGAAACGAATTTGGTAGCTCCATCCATTGCTGAATAGAAATCAACTTCTTTCTGAAGTCTCCTTCTCTTTTGCATTGCTTCCTCTTCGTTGATAGCTCCGCTTGCAAGCTCTGAATCAATAGACATGGTTTTCTGCACCATTCCATCAAGAGTAAATCTAGCTGCAACTTCTGCAACTCTTGTTGCGCCTTTAGTAATAACAATGTATTGAACAGCTATAAGGATAATAAATATTATAAATCCTATTACAAGACCTTTGGCTTCTTTTGTTCCTACAACAAAGCTTGAAAACGCTTTGATAAGTTTTCCATCAAACGCAGAACCCTTCACAAGGATAAGTCTTGTAGATGCTATATTTAGTCCTATACTGAAAAGAGTAGAAATAAGCAATAAAGTCGGAAATACAGTAAAATCTGTCGTATGCTTGACAAAAAGAACAAGCAGTATAACGATAAGGCTCAACATAAAGTTAAATGACTGGAAAGTATCAAGCAATACTGGATGCAAAGGTATGATCATCATTGCAATTACAATAATTACACCTGCTGCAACCCATACATCCTTTTTGTTTCCCAATGGTATAAGTACGCTTTTGGAAATAGATCTTGAATCAGCCATTTTTTATACTCCTTCCGTAATCCACTGCTTTCCAGAAATTCTCGAAACTTCTTCAAGTACTATTGCCATAGCTTCATAATATAGTTCTGGAATTTCATCCCCTACTTTGACATCAGCATAAAGAGCCCTTGCAAGAGTTTTATTTTCAATAATAGGAATGCTATTTTCTTTTGCAATTTCCCTTATCTTTAATGCAACTTCATCTTCCCCTTTTGCATTTACAGTTGGGGCATTCATTCTTGAATTATCATACATAATCGCTACAGAATAGTGAGTCGGGTTTGTGATAACGACATCTGACAATGGGACATTTTTTTCTATATTCCGGACATTTAAAAGGTCCCTCATCCTTTCCTGCATCATTTGTTTTACTCTTGGATCTCCTTCCAACTGTTTCATTTCTTCCTTTATTTCATGTTTTGACATTTTTAATGATTTCCTGTGCTGTCTTCTTTGAAACATATAGTCTGGAAAAGAAAGAATCAAAAGCAGAAATGAAGACTCTATTACGAGTTTGAAAGATACAATCAAAATATATCTTAAAGAAAATTGAAG
>Ga0123353_10008488_pt1 | contig 14041 bp, 14 predicted proteins | sample TergutLab28metaG_3_FD_92763 | JGI IMG/M metagenome (GOLD analysis project Ga0123353, IMG submission 92763) | Labiotermes labralis P3 segment gut microbial communities from Petit-Saut dam, French Guiana - Lab288 P3 | ecosystem: Host-associated > Arthropoda: Insects > Digestive system > Gut ... | reverse complement strand
CTCGGCCAGGTTGGCGCCCTTGCCGCCCAGAAGGTTGCGCATACCCGCGTCGCCCTCGCTGAATAAATAGACATACTTAAAAGACAATGTTTTTTCCTCCATTTTTTTATTTTTGAACCCCCCCAAGGTCCTTTTTTACCAATTGCTATTGTATCATAGCCCTTGTGGCAAGGCAAGGCCAATTTTCCCTCAGATTCCAGATTTGCGGATTAAGCTCCCAATGGGAATCGCTGATCAAGTACCCGTTCGCGTAGGGGCGATTATCAATCGCCCGCATAACGTGCGTAAACAGGCGGTTTCGCGGGCGGCTAATAGCCGCCCCTACGCGGGATTTGCGTGAATCAGCGATTCCCATGACGCGATAAAAAATTTTCGCGTGGTTCGCGGTTTGAAAAAAGAATAATCAAGATTCGAGTCGTCCATACTACAGCTGAGGTGATAAAAATATGACTGAACAAAACCATCCAACGGAAGAATTATTTGAAAACAAAAAGAAAGAGGGCTTTGTAGGCAATCGGGGCTTTTATATTGTGCTCGTGCTCTGCCTGGTGGCGGTCGGCGCGGCCGTGGCGCTGCTGGCTTTTGCGCCCTCTTACCCTGCCGACGGCCTGCCGCCCACGGTACAGACCGGCCAAAGTGACGACCAGTTGATGCGCGAGGTGCTGGACGCCCGCACAAGCGCGCCCACGCAGGACCCGACGCCGCTGCCCACAACGGCGGGAGCGAGCCCCCGCCCTACCGATCCTCCGCCTACCATGGCACCGGCGCCTACGGCAAAGGCTGCCTCGGCCGGTTCGAAAGCCGCGCCGCCCGTAGCGGGCGGCATCGCCTGGGGTTACGCGGTGGACAAGCTGATCTACTCCAAAACGCTGGACGCCTGGGTCACACATGAGGGCGTGGACATCGCCTGCGACTTGGGCACCAAGGTGAAATGCGTGTTCGCGGGCACGGTGGACAAGGTGTATGAGGACGATTTTCTGGGCTTTACGGTCGTGGTGAAACACACGAACGGGCGCGTCACGCGCTACGCGAACCTGGACCGCAGCGTCTCGGTAAAAGAGGGCGACAAGGTGAACGCGGGCGACATTTTGGGCAAGGTCGGCAATACGGCGATCTCCGAGTGCGCCGACGACCCGCACCTGCACTTTGCCATGTATGTGGACGGCAAGCCCGTCAACCCGACCGCTTACGTTCGGTTGGGGTAACAGACAACAGATATTAGAGATTAGAGTGTGGAAAAAGGGGCTGACGCACAGATCAGCCCCTTTTTATTATCAACATCCCAACGTCATTGGCATCACTGATTCACGCAAATCCCGCGTAGGGGCGGCTATTAGCCGCCCGCGAAACCGCCTGTTTGCGCACGTTATGCGGGCGATTGATAATCGCCCCTACGCGAACGGGCATTTAATCAGCGGTTTCCATGAAAAACATGATCAAAAGGCGTACTCGGTCGTGATGGTGATGAGACCGTCGTGGCTGAAGAGAATGGTGATATTGCCATGGTAGCAGGTGAGGTAGTAACGGCCGAGGGGATTGATTGCAACGGAGTTGGGCGGGACGTTCGTGTTGTTTTGTTTGTTGATGGCCAGGCCGTAGGCCAAAAGCCGCGCTGTGGAATCTGCGCCCGGCCAGGACCATTGCGAAGTCGTCGTCGTGGACGCCACCGCCCAGGTCGGCTTGACCGCGTTGAGAAAATTATTGTAGGTGGCGTAGTTGGAGGTATGGTGCGCGACCTTTAAGACATCCGCCCGCAGCTTGGTTCCCGCCAGACTGATCAAGCTGTTCTCCTGCCCGCTCGTGCCGAAGTCGCCCGTAAACAACATGGTGCTTCCGCCGTATTCCATTGTGAACACCAGACTGCTCAGATTCGCGTCCGTGTTCGTGTGTTCCGGCGTCGGCCAAAGCAGATCGATCGTCACGTCCGAATCCCAGTCCGACAGCTTGTCGGTGTTCGCGGCCGTGTTCACCTTATAAGAAGTGATGTGATAGGCGGCGATTGCGGTCTCCACATTCGTTGTGCCCGCAACCACGGTGCCGGGGTAGAGAAAGGCGCCGAAGGGCATGGTGGCAAAGAGGGCGTCGGCACCCCGTGTAAACCCATAATAATGGTCGGTATGACAGTGGGAGAGCACGCCCAGATCCAGCGTGGTGATCCCTTCCGCTGCCAGGGTTTGCGTGATCTTGGCAAATCCGTTTACGCCATGATCGTTATTGCGCTTTTCGCTGGCGTCGATGAGCATGGTCTTGCCGTTGGGCGACTGCACCAGAATCGCGTCGCCGAAACCGCACTCGATGACGGTGATTTTCAGCGGCGCAGGCGTGGCTGTGGCAGTGGGCAGTGGCGTGGGTTCTTGGGTAGGTTCCTGCGTGGGTTCCTGTGTGGGTTCCTGTGTGGCGTCCGAGGTGGGTTCAACCGTTGGCGCGGGGGTGGGCTCAACCGTTGGCGCGGGTGAGGGCGTGGGCGGTGTGTATAGCTGGACCAAATGGCGCAGAATACAGGCCGCGTCTGTGGCGTCCACAGCGCCGTCCAGGTTATAGTCCGCGTTGGCATAACCCTGCCCTTTGAGCTCCGTCAGCTGCACCAGATGGCGCAGGATAGCCGCCGCGTCGGCCGCGTTGACAACGCCGTCCTCGTTCGCGTCGCCTTGCAGATAGCCGGAGGCGCTCGCAACGGTGAGAAAACATATGAGCAGCAGAATTGCGATTAAGATGGCGGAGAGCTTTTTCATAAAATCCTTCTTTAGGGGCCAGGGGCCAGGGGCTAGGGACTAGTAATCTTCACCAGGTATTTCTCCAATAAACTGATCGGCCGGTAGTTCATTTTGGAGTAACGCAGCCCGGGGTCGCCCGTGTCGTCCTCGCGGTTGATATAGGTCGCGGTCGTGACCGCCTTTTGGGCGAACGCCTGCGCCATCGCGGGATAGATACCGGAGAAGGAAGGGTCGGCTTTTTCCGCGTGCACAAAGAGGGTGTCGCCCACCTCCTCGCCGACGGACAGCGCGATCACGCGGTCATGGAGCGCCAGGCACCAGGCCTTTTGCCGCAGCAGGTTTCGCATGAGCAGCAGGTCACGCGTGCCCGCGATCTCACCGCGCTCGGTGTCCGACATATCCGCGTGCCGCTCGGCGTATTCCTCCAGAAAAGTCATACAGGCGGGCAGCAGCGCATCCGTGATCGGCAGCGTTTCGGCGTCGGGGTTCTCACGCGTAAAGCGGTTGACATGGTTGCGCTGCGTATGCAGCGGCTTGCCCGAGTAGGTCAGAAACTGCTCGACGGTATAGAGATAGTCCGCCCAGTCGCGCGGGCTTTCGACTTTCATGCGGTCGCCGTAGCGCGCCTGCAAAATGGGCAGGGCGTGGCGCGGCACGGCCGTGTAACAGAGCGCCTTGCCCGCGGCGGCCGCGTCCTGTTCGATAAAGGTCAGGGCCCCGTCCGTCCCGCCGCTGCCCAAGGGAAAGACATAGTGCGAGTTGCAGCCGGTATAGCCCGTGGCACGAATACAGAGCAGGCCACCCGCCACAGCAAAGTGAGACTGGTAGTTGTTGCGCCACTGATAGATCGCGCCGATCGTGTTGTCGCAGATCCGCGAGGTCTGCATACCGAAAAACGGCAGCAGCGAAACGATGTTTTCGGTTGTAATAGGTTGGAATTTTTCCATACGTAAATACTATACCACTTGATTTGTTTAGGTGCAACCGTTACAATGGAGATATGAAAACTATTATTTTTGACCTGGACGGCACCCTTTGCGACACCCTGGCCGATATCACCGTTTCGTTGAACCGCGTGCTGGCGGCGAAGGGGTATCAAGCCTATTCTTTCGCGGAGGTCTCCGGCATGGTGGGACGCGGCGCGCCCCATATGATCGCGGCAGCGGCAAAGGGCGCTACGTCCGAGGAGCTTTCTGAGCTTTCGCTGGCCTATTTTGAGGATTACGCGCGGCATCTTTCCGACACCACCCGCCCCTACGCGGGTATCTCCGAGACGCTGACCGAACTGCGCGCGCGCGGCTTTACCCTGGCCGTCGTCACAAACAAACCCCACGCCCACGCGGTGCGGTTGGCGCAGGAGCTTTTCCCGCCGCACGGGCAGATTTTCGCCCGCGTGCAGGGGCAGAGCCAGAAGTTTGCGACCAAACCGAATCCGGAGAGTCTGTTGTTTGTGCTGGCGTCATTGGGCGTGTCGCCCGATGAGGCCATTTATGTCGGTGATTCGGATGTGGATCTGGCGTTCGCGCAAAACGCGGGCCTGCCCTTTGTCGGCTGCGCCTGGGGTTATCGCGGGCGGGAACGGCTGCTCGAGGCGGGCGCGGAGGTTGTGATTGATAAGCCGGAGGAGCTGTTGAAATTGTAGGGGCGAACTGTGTTCGCCCACCGGTTGCTTTTCGCTCACGCGGGGGATTGACAAACCGGGATATATGCTGTGAAGGAAGGATGTCCAATCCTTACATTACAGCAGGGCGCCGATTCACCCGCACATTACAGCAGGGCGCCGATTCACCCGCAGCAACGTGAAACGGTCAGCCAAGGGGGTGATAGCGACCAGATTGGTGGCCCTACCAATTCAAAGAGTCCCAACATATCAGCGGCACGAAATCCATGCCGCTGGTATGTTTTTTTGTTAATCACCAGCCGAAGAAAAGGGACTCCCAAGAAACGCCGCCTGCAAAATCACGGAGGGCGCGGTCCCACAGGGCGGTCTGGAACAGGCGAAGTCCTTTTCTCAAAGAGCGCACTTATATACCACGCAAGCGTGGTATGGTGCGCTCCTGCGACGAACATACTTTGCGTTAGCCTACTGCCCGTCTTTCTCCCAAAGAACAGTTCCATCTGTCGTTTCAATTTTTGTCGGCTCATTTAGCTCTGATATCTCTATAAATTTCCCTATCTCGGCGGAACCAAACTCAGGCTTAATAATATCTTTTTGAGGTGCGTGCAGGATATCCGAAACGTAAACAGCGCAGGCATAGTATTCGAAAAAGTTTTCATCCTCTAAGTCCAAGCAATTGGTTGTTTCAAATACGCCTGTGTTACCCGTGCTTTTTATGACCAAATCGTCATTCCAGCAGATAATGATTTCCTGTCTTTGATCCAAGCACCTATCCAGCACCCTCATCAATTCTGTGTACTCCATGTTTTTAACCTCCTTTTTTCCATTGGCCGGTTGGTTTGGAAGGCACAATATGTGCGCCACCTTTTTTATCATAGTGGATAAATCCCTTTGTCGTGTCCACATAGGTGCCGGTATTGCTATCGTAATACTTTCCGATTACTCTTCCGAAATCCGCCCATTCTTTATCCACATTAATCATAACCCCTTTCCCCGCCCTTTCTCTCAAGAGACTCTTTGCATCTTCGGTTAAGAGGCTGGGGGTCTTGCCGTTTGAGATTTCCAGTTTGTAATTATTCGTCCCTACAATATGCTTGTCCTGCAACCCTCGCTGTATCGTATAATTGGATCGAGCGCCCCTTGTCCCCTTAAATAGTCCTTTGCCGCCACCGCCGCCCATTACGCAACACCACCTTTTTGTCTGACGGTTCGTTGCCAGTTGGGGATTTGGATGATCTCCATCCCCATTTCTTTATAGGGCAAGAAGATGTCGTCCGGCGTGTAGCTATAATTGATTATAGCTTTGGGAGCGAGTCTGTCAACCATCGCGCGCAGACCCTGCTTGAAATAGTATCGGTCGATTTTGCTCTGGATGCACCCGTTTGTGCTGATGGCAACAGTGCCACCGCGGGGAATACCATCAAAGCAAAACTCGTATGTCCTTTCATCGCCCCAACGAACATTGGGAATGACATTCACATCGTTGCTTTGCAGCCACCAGGCAAGCGCCCTGTTGCGGTAAGTGTTCCAGACTTGCATGGACAAGGGCATTTCACGCAGCAGGCTGAAATCAGGCGAGATTACTCCATCAAATGATCTCAGCCTTTCCAGATACGCCTTTGGGTTATGCCAAACACAGGCAAACCGCCAGTCATCCAGATAAAAGTGAACCCATTGGTTTTTGTCCGCTATTTTCAATGCCTTATCGAAAGGAATTGCGCAATCCGGTTTTGCGCAACAGGCCTTTAGTTTTGGCAGGTCATAGCTACCTGCAAATTCGGCTCCCTGCACCAGCCATGACTTGAATACGTCATAGCGTTGCCTGACAACCTCATTTGTCAACTTCTGTTCTTTTCCCATAATTTCCTCCGCTTTCATTGGTTGATATCTTCATGTTAGCACAAAGAAATTAGCGGAATCCTTATTATTAGAGGGAATATTTGGATATCGAACTACGAGGTTTTAGACCTGCTAAGAAAAGTCAAGAGGGTGAATGAAAGAAATTTCCCAAACCGCGGTTAGGAGGTTAGAGAAAATCAATATTCTTGAGAAGATTGGACAGACGTCCTTGACAAAGGCTGTACCGCGAAATACGCGAATCGGAGTCCCGCCCAATTCACAAATTGGGTGCGGTGGCAATGGACGCGAATCCGCCTGCGGGCAGTCTTGTAACTTGTTCCCCTACACATACAGAAACAACATACACAACATACACAAGTTTCATTCTCAATAAGACTATTGAGTAGTAGCTTGGTTTCTTGACGCCATCGTATCATTCTCAGATATGCCATCGGACTTCAAACAGTTGGGATAGGGTTATCCCCAAGGCGTCGGCAATATCAAACAGGACCTCCAGCGACACGGATTTGCTCATACCCGGCGCCTCTATATTGCTCATATGCGTTCTGCTGATTCCGATTTTCTCCGCGAGAGCCTCTTGCGTGAAACCCTTACGCTTTCTAAAGTCGGCAATATTCCGACCCAGAACAAAGAATTTATCATCATGTTTTGTCATGTTTTTCACCCCAACTATTATTGTATGGGGCAATGCTTGCGTAAAAAACAATCCGTTGTTTTGCAATGTAAATATATAGATTGCAAATGCAAAGATATAATGATAATATGTATAATATTAGATTGCAATAGCAAGATAGGAGGTTGCTTATGGCTGACTATAAGGAAATGTATTACTCGTTATTTGTTGAGACGGCAAAGGCAATTGAACTTTTGCAGGAAGCCCAGCTAAAAACAGAGAGAATGTACGCTACGGCAGAAGATGGGCCCATGATTCTTGTGCCCCACCCAAGCGTCCCGAAGAAGGACGATACTTGTGACTAAAAGCAAACCCTTCCATTATTCCTGTTGGGAATGTAACTTGTGTATGTTGTGTATGTTGCTCCTATGTGTGCAGGGGAACAAGTTACAAGTTTGAGGTTGCAGATTACATGGTCGCCTGCGGGCGGGTTTTTCTATGCCACGAAACACACAAAAAGGCACGAAAGATTCTTCATTGTCATCCTGAGCCGGTTCCTCAGAACCGCCATAAGGCATTTTCTGCCGAAGGGTCTTGCGAAGGATCTTGAACTGGATTTCTCTGAAAGATTCTTTGCTGCGCGCAGAATGGGGCCCACTGATTAAATCGTGAGGGGGAATAGCCGGCCTGCCAAAAGCTCCTATGTTGGGACCACTCTGATAGCCAATCTACCCGGCGAATGATTTAATCAGGGGTTCCAATGACCGTTATGCCTGCGACCGCCAAAGCGGCGAGGCTTCGCCCATATCATCGTTGATAAGGTTGTACGCAGATTCCCTGTGCATATAAGACAGTTCAGATTCAGGCCCAAGCGCAAGCGCATATATCTCAAAGTTTGGAGCCATGATGCATATCCAATACAGCACGCTCTCATCGTCAATACAAAAATCTACGCGGTCTAGACGCGCGCATATCGTTAAACCGGTTTCCTGCCCCTCATACTCTTCCCAAGGAAAATACAAAGAGATTTCAAACCCCCTGTTCATCTCGTAACGCTTAAGGGAGATTCGATATTTGCCGGAAAACAGTTCCACCAAATCAGAGAGTACAGTTTTATAATCATGATGAGGCAGCGATGAAAAGTCACGACGGGTTGCACTCCATTTTTGACCGTCAGAGGTATAGTGCTGACCTTTGTACCAATATTCAATTTCTTTTTTTCCTGTCTTCTCTACACGATGTCGACTCCATAGGGGCACCCCGTTCCGAAAAGAAGTTGTATAGGTAGTACCGCTCTCTTCTCCTGCCTCGGCAAACACTTCCAAAACGGCGTCGTCATCATCAACAAAGCAGCCTTCGCCCTGCAGTTGTGGCAACAGGAGCGCAATCAGCGCGTTGATTTCTTCCTCGCTCAGTTTCGGTTCTTCCGGATCAGTCCATGTGGGCACCGGTTCGGGTATTATCCAATCGTGCATAATGGGTTTTACCTGCTCATGGATCACGCCTGGGTTTTCGTTTGTCCCCTTTCCGCGCTCGCAGACGCAGCCGGTCAGGCATAAGAGGACCGCCAGGCAAAGCAGGAGCTTATGTTTTTGAAAGAATGTCATGCTTTCCTCCCCGCCTGTCTGATGGGGTTATTGTACGTTTTTGGCGGGGATATGTCAAATAGCACACTTTTTACGGGCGGTTGATAATCGCCCCGAAAACGCTTGCGTTTTTTTCATTCATGCTGCACTCTGCACTCTGCATTCTGCATTTTCTTAAAGGCAGGACCATCTATAAGCCCTCCGTCTTCCGTAAAACGCGACCCGTGGCAGGGGCAGTCCCAGCTGCGCTCACGGTCGTTCCATGTCAGGCCGCAGCCCAGGTGCGGGCAGCGTTTTGCGGTGGGCTTGACGAAGTTCAAAAGCGTCGCGCCAAGGTTGGCAAAAAGCTGTGGTTTGAAAATACTCCGGCGTGGGTTGTAGAGCTTGGGCGTTTCGGGCGTCTTGCCTGTCAGCATATCACAGAGCCGCGCCGCGCCGATCATGGCGTGCGTCATGCCCCATTCGTTGAAGCCTGTGAGCACAAAAACGTGCGGCAGCGCGGGGCTGTAGCGCCCGATATAGGGGACTTGGTCCAGGCTCATGCAGTCCTGCGCGGCCCAGGCGTAGCGCAGGTCCGCGTCGGGATAGTGTTCCTGTACGAACGCGGCGACATAGGGAAAGCCGCGTGACTTTCGGCCCACGCGCTGATCGCCGCCGCCGACCAAAAGCAGGTCGCCGTAACTGCGGAAATAAAATCCGGCCTTGCCGCCGTCCACATAGCTCGCGGAAAGCCTCCCCGCGCCCTCCAGCGCGAGGATATAGGAGCGGGTTTGGTACATCTTGAGCCAGTACCAACCGTGTTTGTTGAGAATGGGAAAACGGGTCGCGACGATGATCCGTTTGGCGGAGACATTGCCGCGGTCGGTGAAGAGGGTATTGCCCTCGATTTTCGTCACGCGGGTTTGCTCAAAAATCGTGTGGCCTTGCGCCAGTCCGGCCAGGAATTTTAAGGGGTGGAACTGCGCCATGTCGGGATAGCGCAGCGTGCCCGCCACGTCGAAGGGCAGCTCGGTCTCGGTGGAAAACGCGGCAGAGTAGCCCAGGCGCTTGAGCACGCCCACCTCGCGTTGCAGTTTGGCCGCGTCGTTTGCGTCATACATGACGGAGTCGCAGGTTTCAAAGTCGCAGTCGATATGCTGCGCTAGCGCGGCAAAGCGTTCCAACGCCCACAGGTTGGCGTTGAGATAGGCGCGCGCGCCGTCAAAGCCCGCGCGTTTTTCTAAATCTTGATAGAGAACATCGTGCTGCGCGGTGAGCACCGCCGTCGTGCCGCCCGTCGTGCCTGAGCCGATCCGGTCCGCCTCCAGTACCACGGTTTCCAGCCCTGCCTCGCGCAAAAAGGCGGCGCAGAGCAGGCCGGCCAACCCGCCGCCGACAATGGCCACGTCCGTCTCGATATCCCCCGCCAGCGCGGGAAACTGCGGCAATGCCGCCGTATCCGTCCAAAGTGAAGTCATGGGGATAGTATGGGGTTTTATTTTATTTTTAACCGCGAAAAGCACGAATACACGCGAATACGCTGCGGCGGGTTGCGGATTAAGTCCGCAATGACGTAGGGGATAACCACGAACCACACGAACATATCGTTGTCATTCTGAACAAAGTGAAGAATCTTGAGATAGGCTCATTTCAGATTCTTCGCCTGCAGCTCAGAACGACAGGCTGTTCATCTATTCAATTCTTTGACTATGCTGATTACGTGCTCCGTTTGATAGGGCGTCAGTTTCCCCAATTCCTGCATGAGTTCTTTCGCGGCAGCAGGGGCATTTACGTCGGTGTCGAAAAACTCTTGCGGGATGATCCCAAAATACTCGCAGATATAGAAAAACCCCGCCATAGACGGCATGGTGCGCTTGTTTTCAATTTTGTTGATATAGCTTTCGCTTTGTCCCAGCGACAAGCTCATATCCCTTGCGGATACGCCTTTTTGCAGGCGAAGCTCGGTCAATCGTCCCGAAAACCATTCCGAATAATCCATCTTATATACCTACCCTATATATGTAATTCTATTCCTCACATGGCCCCTTGTTGTGGAAAACGAAGATATGTTTTTGTTGCTTTATGGAAACCAAAGATGTATAATGTTGTTTATAGATGATTCAATTCTACAAAAAAAGAAATGGAGGAAGAAAACAAAATGAAAAAACCGCTTGTCCTGCTAATGGTGGCATTGTTGCTGGCAGCCATATTTGTCGGTTGTGGCAAAGAGCCGGAACCGGAGACCGCAATCACGATTCTGCGAAAGCACATTGCTGAAAAAGGAACGGAAACGGACTTGGGGATTGAGCTTACTAAATCGGGCGGGGGGCATAAAATTTCGATTCTCGCAACCGAGCTGGACGCTGACGACGGACCTGTGTTGGGCGTTTCCTTTGTTTCCTATTTAAGTGACAGCGGGTTCTCCTACACTTATATGATTCAGGTTTATGAAAACCGGGATATGAGTTCGTGGGCCTGTATCATCAATGGCGATTCTATTTCGGCGACAGGAGAAATGCTGCCCGGTACGTACCCCTATGATTCCGCTTACAGCATAGACTTTGTTGAGCCGGAGAGTTCAAGGGAGAGGGTAATGGCCATCTTACCCGGGGCAACGGAGATTCTGCTCACCATAGTCAACAGCATACTGGAGGACAACGATATTCCCCTAGACGCAAGTGACTTTGGCTTTGATTTGAGCATTCCTGTACCAACGCCGGAGCCGTCGAACTGGGAGATCGCTCACTATGTTGATGACTTCGGGGACCCAACGGCAGACCGATATCTTCGCGGCAGTTTTTCCGGCAGGTTCAGCAATACCGCGACAAGCGGTTCCAACCTGGACGTGATTGTTTTTTATGGGTCCTCGATCAGCTTTCGGCTCTTTGAGTACGGAAGGCTCAAGGCAACATTTTCAAGTCGTGATGACCTTATCCTGAAAATAAAGGTTGACGAAAAGGTCGATGAGTACCGTCTTTCGGGAACCACGCCGAATGGCGACCTGTATCTTTTCGGAGATGGTTTCACCCAAATAGGGGCGTATTTAAAAGATGGCAAGGAAATCTCCTGCATCATCACAATCGGCAGTTCAAGATATTCCTTTTCTATCGATGGGATCGGTTTTGCAAGGGAATATGATAAGTGGAAGTCATCATAATCTGCTAAATGCTACAACAAAAGGAGAAAGAAAATGAAAGACGAAAAGCTGAATATCTGGTCCTTAATAGGATTGTGCGCCGGCATATTTGCCATTGTGATGGGAATTGTCGTGATGGCAGCAAAAGCGTCAGACGGAGCTTCCTCCATGAAGTTCGGAGCTGATTTTTACACGGAGATTTATTACGCATCACACAATATGTCATGGAATTTATCCAGGCTTATTAAGGCAGTAAAACTGGGTTTTGGCTCTTTGTTGCTTTTCTTTGGCATTATTGATGTTTGCTATATTCTCTCAAGAATTGCAAAAGACAAACCGATACTGCAAGTAAGTACGCCCGTGTCAACGATACAAGAGCAGAGGCAAGAGAAGGGGTCTGCAACTCATAACAACCTGTAACGGGCGACCACAGGTCGCCCCTACGACAGTTCGAACATACCCATGTAAAGCTGATAGTATCTGCCGCGCTGGGCGAGCAGATCGTCGTGGTCGCCGCGCTCGATGATCCGGCCGTTCTCGAGGACCAGGATCGCGTCCGCGTTGCGCACAGTGGAGAGCCGGTGCGCGATGACAAAGACCGTGCGGCCAGACATTAAACGGTCCATGCCCTTTTCGATCAGACGCTCCGTGCGCGTGTCGATGGATGAGGTCGCCTCGTCCAGCACCAGCACGGGCGGGTCGGCCACCGCGGCGCGGGCGATGGCCAAAAGCTGCCGCTGGCCCTGCGAAAGATTGCCGCCGTCCGCCGTCAAGACCGTATCATACCCCTGTGGCAGGCGCGAGATAAAATAATGCGCGTTGGCGAGTTTGGCCGCCTGCTCGACTTCGGCGTCCGTGGCGTCCAGCCTGCCGTAGCGGATATTTTCGCGCACCGTGCCCGTGAAGAGATGCGTGTCCTGCAACACCGTGGCGAGCGAGCGGCGCAGGTCGTCCTTTTTGATATCTTTTACGTTGATCCCGTCGTAGGTGATCTGCCCCTGTTCAATGTCATAGAAACGGTTGAGCAGGCTGGCGATTGTGGTTTTGCCCGCGCCCGTCGCGCCCACAAAGGCGATTTTCTGGCCGGGCTTGGCAAAGAGGGAGACGTCCTTTAAGACCTCGACGTCCGAATTGTAACCGAAGGTTACGTGCTCAAAGCGCACATCGCCGCAGAGCGGTCGTTCGGCCCCGTCGGGCTGGCGCCAATACCAACGGTCCTCTTCCTTGCGCAGGGTCACGCCGCCCTCGTCCGTCTCGGTCGGTTCGTCCAACAGCGCGAAGATACGCTCCACGCCCGCCAGCGCGTTCAGCACGATGTTCATCTGTTGGGAGATCTGCGTGATGGGCTGGGAGAACTGGCGGCAATACTGCAAGAAGGCCGCCAGCGTGCCGATGTCGACCGACGACCGGCCGCCCGTCATGAGCAGGACGCCCACGACCGCGACCGCGATACAGAGCACATAGTTGAGGTTGCCCATGACGGGCATGATGACGATGGACCAGGCGCTCGCGCCCGCGGAGACGGAGCGCAGCCGCTCGGCCAGGATTTCAAAGTCGGCCCGCGTCTGTTCCTCGCGGCAGAAGGCCTGGACCTCGCGCTGGCCCTCGATATGCTCTTCGGCAAAGCCGTTGGTCGCGGCCAGTTCCGCCTGCCGTCCGCGAAAGAGCGAGACGGATCTGCGCGAGAACCACTGCGCGATGAAGATCATAAGCGCGAAGGCGCAAAGCACGACCAGCGTGAGCATGGGCGAGAGCACGAGCATGATGGTCACAATACCCAAAATCGTGAGTGTGCCCGCGAATAAAGAGGGCAGCGCCTGTGACAGCATTTCGCGCAGGGTGTCGGTGTCGTTTGTGTAGCGGCTCATGATCTCGCCGTGGGTTTGGCTGTCGAAGTAAGACAGCGGCAGCTTTTGCATATGGGCGAACATCTCGGTCCGCAGGCGCAGCAGCGCGCCCGTGGAGATGGGCAGCATGAGGCGCGGGCTGAGATAGTTGAGTACAACGGTGACAAGATACAGGGCGCCGAGCATGGCCAGCAGGGTGAAGAAATGGGTGAAGTCGCGGCTGCCTGTGTCAAACATCTCCGCCACGCTGTTAAACAGCGGCTTGAGCATATAGGTGCCCGTGACGGAGCCGGCGGTCAGCAGAACCACGCAAAACGCGATCAGCGCCAGCCGCGCGCGCCAGGGCTTGAGAAAGGCAAACAGCCGCCGCATGGCGCGGAATGCGTTTTGGGGGCGGTTGACTTTTTTCATTCGTTCCACTGTTGCGGCTCCTTTCTGTCAAGTAATAGAGAATAAATAATAAGTAATAATTATTGAAAAAACTGCTCCGCAGTTTTCTCCATTATTTTTTCGAAAATCTCATCCATTGTGCGTTAGCACACCACCCCTATTACTTATTCCTTATTAATGCCAATCACGAGTTAAACAAAGTGTGAACTCGTGACAGAAGAAAGGCAAACGGTGGAAATAGATGGTAAGATTTAGTTATGACAAAAGAAATCTTACTTATCAACCTCTACTGCACCGT
>Ga0123353_10008487_pt1 | contig 14042 bp, 13 predicted proteins | sample TergutLab28metaG_3_FD_92763 | JGI IMG/M metagenome (GOLD analysis project Ga0123353, IMG submission 92763) | Labiotermes labralis P3 segment gut microbial communities from Petit-Saut dam, French Guiana - Lab288 P3 | ecosystem: Host-associated > Arthropoda: Insects > Digestive system > Gut ... | reverse complement strand
TCGTAAGCGATGAGTATAGAACCACGCCCCGCACTCCTTTCTCTGAATGGAATTAGGATTATTATAACAGACGCTCACAAGAAATGCAAGAGCAATTTTATAGATGATTCATGACGCCAGTCAGTGGCGCAGGGGCAGTCACAGCAGCGGCAGTTTTAGGAACAGGTGCAGTCTATAGCATTATGCAGGGCAGCGTAAACACGGTACACCTATCTTGTGCAATGCACCTGATTGCACCGGAATTGCGCGAAAAAGGCACTTAGGGCTATTAGGGATAGCCTATCTCTAAATTTACATTGCGGCCATGCCGGGAAGTGCTTGATATGCTTATGTTTCCCTTATCGCCATGCGGAGCGGATGGCGGCTATTACCGTTGCCATGTACCGAAAATGCACCATAAATGCAAATCATCTCAAAAGGCCGATATGCCTTTTCAAACAGAGTGCTTCTGGGTACAGCAGGCAACGGCAAGCGCGGCACAGCAGACAGGGGGCATACAGGCGCGGGTGCGAGATATATGGTGGTTGCCGTGGGAGCCGCATAATAGGGTTATTGCATAGGTGCAGGGCCTTAATATCAGTGGAGCGCGTGAGCCAACAGACAGTGGCGCAGGGACGGTAACAGCGGTAGCAGTACGGGCACGGCAGGATGAAACGTGCGGCGGCATGGAAGTCGCGCTTGCAAGGCCGGTAGCGCATTTCATAAACGCGGGCGCAAGGTTTTGTGATGGAACGCAACAGGCCAACAGACGGCGGCGCAGGGTCGATTATAGCGGCGGCGGCAAGCACAGCGGAAAAACGAACGGCGGCGGGAAAGTCGCTTGCAGAGCCGGCAGCGCGGCTATTCGGCGCGGGCACGGAAATTATGCCGGTGCGCGACAGGGGCAACCGACAGCGGCGCGGGGCCAGTCGCAAACGGCAGCGGGTATGCATGGCATTTGATATGTAGGGAAGCGTCACATACTCCCCCCTATCCCCTCCAAAAAATGACGATGTTCTACACCGACACAGGAGATAACTTTTCCTCTCCATGAGTTTTTGAAACTTTTAGAGAGATAGGCATGAGATAGCAGGACAAAGGCACAAGATAGCGGGAAATAGCGCGACATAATGTGACTGATTTTGCGATTGCACGTTTCAGAGCCTGCTCTTTCCCAACAGGGTAATAAAATATATATCTTGTTTTATATTTCTATACCCTGCCTGTAAGTGACTTTGCCGGGAACTCACAAGAGCGGCGATGCAGGCCCATACAGCGGGTAAATAAGCCGGAACGATTTGAATCGCACACAGGGGCGTTATACGGTGCAATAAACGCAAGCCGGGTACACGATGATGTTTTGATAATCATTTTTGGAGGGAAAGAAAAAAGTCTTGCCTATGGGATTGTGTTGTTGGCGCGGCACGGCGATATGGTTCGCCGCCGCCCGCGCCCGTACATTCCCATGCGGAAATCTCCCGGCGGCGCGTATGAGGGCATAGCGACCTCTACAGCGGCATACAGCGGCCCGTCGTGTGTGCTTCCCTGTAGAGTGAGAGTGCATTGCACCACTATGCGCGAAGCATGGGCCACAGGGAAGCTCGGCGCAGGTTGTTGTTGCCGTGGTAGATAGAGAACACCATGCTAAAAGAAAGCGACCATGCCGTGAAATCCATAGCACGGTGCTGTAAGCGTTGACAGATAAAGAAATCCGGGCAATCGGTACAGTTAGAAATAGACCGTTTTGCAGCTATCGCGGTGCATTTTTGGGTAATAGCTGCGCTTTGGGGGGTGCAGCCATTTTTGCGATGGGTACAAGAGCCGCACGGCAGCGCGAGATATGCGGGGCATTCATTTTGGAGGAAAAGAGTAGCGGCAAGCCTTGCCTGTGAGAATTAGCCGACAGTCAGAGCGGCCCGGCAGTATGGCCCGCCGCCGCTATGTCGCGCCGGGCGCGTTACCGGCAACCGGGTAATATCACGGCTCGCGTATAAGGATATAGCGACCACTACAGCGGCATACAACGGCCTGGTGAGGTTTTTTCCTGTCGAGCGCATTTCACCGCTACAGCACGAAGCAGGGAATGCTCAGCGCGGGATTTGTTGTCGCTCTTATCCATCCGGGCGCGGCATAACCGGCGCGGTCATACGGCGCGGAGCGCACTTGCGATTGTACACCGCCATGCCAAAAAGAAAGCAACCACGCCGTGAAAACCATAGCGCGGTGCTGTAAGCCTTGCCAATGAAAGAAAAAATGGGCAATCGGTATGGTGCGCTTATCGGATAATAAAGTGCATTTCGGGGCAATAGCTGTGCATTTTGGGTTTGGGGTGGTTTTGGCATTACTCATGCGCTCATCCGTGCGGGGCGGTCATGGACACATTGCCATACGCAGAGCCGGGATGTATTAATAGAGATTTTTGGAGGGAAAACCCACCGCTGATTGTGATATTAGGCACAAGCGGCAGGGCAGAGCATCCGGGAAAAGTGCCGCAGTTGGCGTTCGCCGCATAGTGCGTAACCGGTGCAAAGCGGTACATTACGGTGCAGAATCGCCGTCAATTGGGTAGCGATTTTCCTTGACTTTCAACGCTTTTTGGTATATAATAGAGGTATAGACGGGGAGCGTCTTTACTCTCTTTGGTATTCGCGGGTTCGTTTATTTGTAGCGTACGCACGCGGGTATAGATTCCAGTGCTCACCATAAGTCAACTCTCCTTCGTTTTTGGCGAAGTTTGCTGACTATCTGCCCCGCTGTTTCCCTCTGATTCGGCAATTTTCAACGCGGACGCTCTCAGGAAAAACCTTATCATTTCTCTTTGCAGGTTTTCCGGCAGAACGATTCTGCCTGCGGTGTCCGGGTTTTCCTTTTCCACATCGTCACCCCCAACAACCCAATATCCTTAGATTGTATGAGTAACAGACGCTGAAAATGCCTATGGACAAGGGTTTCAACGCGCTATGGTTTATTGCGGGGATGACTAAGAAAATTCGCACGGTGAAGCATGCCCAGGCCCAGCGGGGCGAACGCGTCAACGGCAGCTACCCTTATGGGCTACCGGGTTGATCCGGCCAACAGAAACCATCTGCTCCCCGACCCGGAAACCGCCCCGGCAATCCGGCAGATTTTTGCGATGTATACCCAAGGCCGGCGTGTGTGCGACATCCAACGCTGGCTGGAGAGCAACGGGGTCGGCAACCCGACTGAGATGCATTACCGGCGCGGGGAAAAGCCGCGGCATCCGCGCCCGGCTCCCGAACATGCCTGTTCGTGGACGCAGAACTCAATCTACGATATTCTGGCGAGGCAGGAATATTTAGGGCACACCGTTACGGCGAAGACGCAAAAAGTTTCGTACAAGTCCAAAAAGACCATGAAAAATCCGGAAGACAAGCGTTGTTTTTTCGAGAACACCCATGAGCCGCTCGTTGACGATGCCACCTTCGACTTGGCCCAAAAGCGTATCGCCACCCGGCGCAGGCCCACGCGATCGAACGAGATCGACATGTTTTCCGGCCTGCTGTTCTGCGCCGACTGCGGCGCGAAGATGCAGCTCCAGCGTGGCCAGACGCAGGCCTATGTGTGCGGGAACTATCGCAGCCACAAACCGGGCTGCAACTGCACCATATACTACATCCGGCGCGAATTGCTGATTGACCTTGTTCTGACGGATCTCCAACAGGTGCTGTCCTACGCCAGGGAGAATGAGCGTGACTTCATGAAAAGAGCCGCCGATTACGGCGACCGGGAAGCGCAGAAAACCCTGTCGGCACAGCGCAGGGAGCTTGAAAAGGCCAACGTCCGCCGAAAGAGCTTGACACCCTGTTCCGCAGGCTCTATGAGGACAACGCTCTGGAACGGATCAGCGACACGCAGTTCACCATGCTGACTAATGGCTACGACGAGGAAAAGGCCGAGCTCACTGCCAAGAAAGCGGCCCTGGAGCAGGCGCTCGGCGCCGCCCAAAGCCGCAAAGACAACACCGGAAAGTTCCTGAAGCTCGTGCGAAGCTACACCGATGTGCGGGAACTGAACTACGAGATCTTGCACGAATTCATCGACCGCATCATAATCCACGCCACCGACAAGGAAACCAATACCCGCACGATTGAGATCCTTTATACCTTTGTGGGCCAGGTCCAGGGCGGCGAACCGGTGCGGAAATCACAATACGCTAAGAAATTAGGGGGCAGGGCTGATAGTATCGTTATCTGATACTAACTGCCTTGCGTCTTTACATTCGCTCCCTCACCCTTGTGTTCAGGCACACAATCCCCGCCCGGGTGATATCCACAAACCCATACATGCCGTCATGCATGCTCCCGGGGTTGAACAGCGTGATGCCCTCCTCGTAATGGACCAGGGGCTCGTGCGTGTGGCCGAAGAGCACCAGGTCAGCGGCCCGGTCCCGCCCGGCACGCAACAGGCCCTTCAGGCCGAATTTTACGTTCACGCCGTGCCCGTGGGCGCAAAGAATCTTTTTCTCCAAAACAACAAATTCCTGCCACAGGGGCAATCCGCAGGAATCCCCATCGCAGTTGCCCCGCACAAGATAAGCCTGTTTGCCCGGCTCCCGAGCGAAGAAGGCGGCGTCCGCCGCGCCGTCGCCGAGGAACACCAGGATTTCTGCCCCGGGCTGCTGCTCCAGAGCCAGAATGAGCCGGTCGCGCCGGCCATGTGAATCCGAACACACCAGGATGCGCATGCATACTTCCTCCTTTCCGCGCGTAGAGATAATCATATCACGCATGGAATGAAAATGCAAGGAGGGGTTCCCTATGGCCGAACCATCCGGCAAGATCACGCAGGCACAGCTGCTGGGGCTGGCACGGCAGCTCAAACACGGGCAAATCACAGGGCAGGAAGCGCAGGCCCTGGAGCAACTGACGCAAACCGGCCTGAGCACAGCCCAGCAGACGCAGCTGCACGAGCTGATGCAGGACAAGACAAAGCTCGCGCAGGTGATGGGCAGCCCGCAGGCGCAGGCCCTCATGCGCAAGCTCGGCGGCGGGAAGCAGGGGTAGTCGTAAGGAGTATGAGATGGACTTCGATTTCGGGCAGGTCAGCGAACTTCTCGGCAGCATGAGCGAGGAGGAATTGCAAAACCTGCAGGAGGCCGCGCAGTCACTGTTCTCGCAGCTGGGCGGAGAGGAGGACGCGCAGAGTAGTGCGCATTCCTCGGCTACACAGGACGGCTTCGACGCCAGCGCCTTCGGCGCGGGCATGTTCACCCCAGAGCTGCTGGCCCAATTGACGCGGATCATGGGCCGCATGAACACGCGCGACCCCCGCACGGACCTAATCCTCGCACTGCGCCCACATCTCAGCCGCCGCCGGCAGAAGCGCGCCGAGCAGGCCGTGCAGATGATGCGTATGCTCGATCTGCTGCCCGCATTGCAAGGGGCGATGAAAAACTCGTAGGAGGTGACGGCCGTGCAGGCGCCTAAAAACCGGCAGGAATTCCTGTCCATGCAGCAGCAGGCCGCCGCCGCCGCACGGGACATGCAAAGGCGCGCCACGCTGCCCACGCCGCTCAAGCAGACGCAAGAAGCAAGAGGCAAGAAGCAAGAGGAGAGCCGGCCTTCATTCCGCCAGCCGGAGCCCCTGCACCACAAGAGCCCCACGCAGCAGGCCAGGCAGGCCGCCTCTTTCGGGCGCATGCAACCGCAGATGCGCCGCCAGGAGTGGCAGGCGCCGCCCAAAAAACAGGATGCGCAATTCCGCCGGCCGCAGCCCCGGGAATCACAAAGACATCAGCCGCAATCACAACATCGCGGACAGCCGCATCGCCGGGAACAATCGCGCTACGGCGGACAACAATACTATCAGGAGGACCCCAGGTTTCGAGAGCCCCCTCCACCCCCGCCCCCGCCCGCCGCAAACGCCATTCCTCCATTGGCCGACCTGCTGGGAATGCTCGGCGGCCTGGGGAGCTTGGGCGGTCTGGGCGGCGCGGCGGCACAGGAGGATCCGGCGGGCCAGGGTAGCGTGTTCGGCAAGGAGGGCGGAGAAGGCGGCATGGACTCCATCATGATGCTTTTGTTACTATTCTTGCTGCAAAAGGAGAGCGCGGACCAGGGAATGCTGCTGGCGCTGATGTATATTATGATGTGAGCGTGTGTAAAGTCCGCCTCTTTATTTTTCTGCTTTAATTTGTGATTTTCGACAAGCAGAAACCCTTCACATGGCTCTCAAAGTGTTACACAGAACGCGCTTCATTGGCATAAACTGACAATTGCGGAACTTTACACAAAAGTAGAGACACGCGGCTGTGCGTCTCTACAGTTACATTAGTCCCACATGTACACCCTGCACTCCCACGGCTTTGTCACAAAGCCGTTCGTCTGCGTTTCCGGCGCGGCGTAATTCCCGAACACCTGCTTCGCCTGCGTCAGATCGAAGCCCTGGGGCGCGCTGAACTGGACGGGCTTATCGCCGAACTTGCATATGACAAGCATTTTTTTGCCGTCTAATTCTTGGGAATAGACATACAGGCTGCGGCTGGACTTGTAATGCTTCCGGTAGCTGCCATAGATCACCACGGGGTTCTCCTTGCGGAAGTTCAGCAGGGCCCTGTACCAGTGCAGGAGGGAATCCGGGTCGGCCTCGGCGGTCTCCACATTGATCTCTGGGTAGTTGGGGTTCACAGGGAACCAGGGGTCAACATCGCAGAAGCCGCCGTTCTTTTCGCCAGTCCATTGAACGGGGGTGCGGGCGTTCTCCCGGGAGCGGCGATTCGCAACTTTGACAAAGCGCTGTTCGCTCACGCCCAGCTTCTTGACCAAGTTATAGTTATTGAACGTGATGACGTCTTTGAACTGGTCCAGGCGGTCCAGGGTGATGTTGGTCATGCCGATCTCCTGGCCCTGGTAGACGAAGGGCGTGCCGCTTTGCAGGATGTACATGGCCGCGAGCATCTTCCCGCTCTGCACGCGATAGTTCAAAGAGCCATACCTGTTGATGATGCGCGGGTGGTCGTGGTTCTCGATGTAATTCGCGTTCCAGCCCACGCCATGCATCTCGCGCTGCCAGGTGGAGAAGGCCTTCTTGAGCTTCTTCAGGCTGAAGGGCAGGCCGATCCAGTCGATGAGGAAGCAGTCGGCCTCCATGTGCTTGAAATGAAACATCAGATCGAGCAAATTTCCGGCCTCATCCGTGATGTACTCCTTGGCGAGCGCCGGGGTCATCATGGGGGCTTCCCCCACGGTGAACGCGCCGTATTCGTCCAGGACCTCCTTGAATTCCTTCAGGTAGTCCTTCACCAGTGGCAGGCTGGTCCAATGCTCCATCCCCCTGCCCACGGGCATCAGCGGAAATCCATTGGGCAGGCCCTCCCGCTTGGAGATGTAGGTGATCACGTCCTCCCGGAAGCCGTCCACCCCCATCTCCAGCCAGAAGCGCAGGATGTTCTTGACCTCCTCGCGGACTTTTGGGTTGGCCATGTTGAGGTCCGGCTGGCCCTTGGCAAACACGTGCATATACCATTTGTCCAGGTCTTTGTTGTATTCCCACGCCCCGCCCTCGAACACGCTCAGCCAGTTATTGGGGGGCTTCTTGCCGCCGGGCTTTTTGCCCTTGCGCCAGAAGTAATAGTCGTGATACTCGCTTTCGGGCCCTTCCTTCGATTTGACGAACCATTCATGATGATCAGAAGTGTGGTTGATCACCAGGTCGAGAATTATTTTTATGCCTCTGGCATGGGCGCCGTCAAGCACCTGTTTGAACAGATCCAGGTCGCCGTACTCCGGGTGGATATTCTTGTAGTCCGCGCAGTCGTAGCCGTAGTCGGCATTGGGGCTGGGGTACAGCGGCGAAAACCAGATGGCGTCGACCCCCAGGGACTTGATGTAGTCGAGCTTTTCCAGCACGCCGTGCAGGTCGCCTATACCGTCGTTGTTGCCGTCGGCAAAGGAGCGCGGCCAGATTTGGTAGACGGACATCTCCTTCCACCAGGTGGGGTTTTGAATTGGCATTGTGTTTCTCCTATTCTGTGACTGTTATGGTGACGCTGTATTGTTCGGGTTCGTCGAACCCGTCATTCACAATGATAATCAGTTCCGCCTTGCCGGGTTTGTTCCCGCGCAGCATGGCCACGCCGCCCTGCGCAAAGAAAACGGCAATATCCTCCTCTCCATGGAAATCCACGATGCAGGCCACGTTCGGCGCGTCGCAGGTGAGGACATCGGAGAACGGCACGCTTTCACCCAGGCGCAGGGCAATGCCGCGCGCTGCCGTTTCACGGACCGGAACCAGCGACGCCGCCGCGTTCTCCCCTGCCGCAGCCAGAGCGAACTGCGCGACATTCCCAAGGCCCGGATTGGCGGGCGTTAAGGTGTCGTAATCCGTTTTGAGCGTATTATACGGATACAGCGCGCCCCGGCATATGTCCGCGTTATAAACCACCGGCTGCCGGTACGTCGCGGCAAGGTCGTCCCGCTCACGCATATGGACCTCCCAGGCGTCGTTGTCGATTCCCCTGAGATACCCGCCCAGGCCCTCGACAGGCAGCGGCACGACATTGGTAAAATGATACCTGTATTCGCCCTCGCCGGGTATTTCCGGCACGACAACGCAGCCGCCCTCAATATTCATTTCCTCGCCAGGGCGCAGCCCGCGGGTCTCAAGGGGAATCACGCTGAGCTCCGCCGTGCCATGCGTTACTTCCCCCCAGTCGTCTAACCAGTTGTCCGGAGCTGAAGCATAGCTGTAGAACTCATTGAAAAAGATGAACTCCTCCCCCATGCGCAGACGCAGCGCGAGGCATCTCTGATTGTATTGGAGTTCATGCAGCGTCCCTTCACCATCCATTACTTTTTTATTCCAGGCATCGCCGCCGAAGGTAAACAGGTATATACCGTCTTTTTCCGGGGTGAAGGACGCCGCCGCGATCTGGTGGTGCTTCATCGGCGCCCGCATGGGCCGCTCCGGCGTCAGCACATGGGCCGGGCTTTTCTGCAGAAACTCCTCAATGGTCAGGTTGTAGACGTCCACTGTAGCCCACAGTTTGTAGGGAAATTCCTCTTGTCTGTAATCAGGATATCTGTATTGAGGATTTTGATAAAGATACCACCAGTCCGATGTCCATAGCGTTTCCGCGTTATCAAAGTAAACCAGCTGTTCGCTTTTCCCCGGGTGAGGTTCGCGGTAATTCGGGTCATGGGGCACCGGTAAGGCCATGCCGTAGGCGTAATAGGGAACCTCGCAGCTTTCGGAATCCAGGTACAGCACCGTGCGCGCAGGCACAAAGCCCGTTTCCTCAACGCCGCCGTCCTCGTATTCCAGGCGGAACACCACGCCGCTCAGGTCAGGCTCCTGCCCCAGTGCGCCGCAATAGAAAATCTCCGGCTGGGAGATTACAGTCATGGCTTTCACAACGCGAACATCGATTCCCAGGCGTTGCCGCCGTTCTTGCGCGGATGGCTCGCTGACCGTACCCGCCGCGCAGGAGCCCAGCAACGTCAATATTGCAAGCACGGCAACTAATTTTTTCATTTCATCACTCCCGCTCCTATTTTACACCATAATTTTATTTTTTACAAGCTTGAATTTTTGAAAAGCGCGTGATATAATTTGTTTTAATCTTTTTTTTCGGGGGGATATCCCATGGCTCTCTATTTGGCCATGCCCGAACGCAGCCACCGGCGGGCATGGAAGCAGCTCAAGCGAGAATTCGACCACGACGACGCCGTTCATTTCGCCCTCTACCAGGGCAGCAAAACCTACAGGCAATTCCTGCGCAAATGGAGGAATTTCCACGAGGGCAGGCGTTTGCCAAAAGACTTCGTGCCCGGAACGAAATTCTTCCTCGTGGAAGAGGGCAACCCGAAGATTCTCGGCGTGATTGACATACGCCACAGACTCAACGACAGTCTGCTTGTCAGGGGCGGACATATCGGCTATGCCATTGCGCCCTCTGAGAGAAGAAAAGGCTATGCCACCGAGCAATTGCGTCTTGCATTGGAGAAGTGCCGGGAGATGGGCATCGGCACCGTGCTGATCACCTGCGACAAGGAGAATGCCGCCTCGGCGAAGGTCATCCAGCGCAACGGCGGCGTGCTGGAGGACGAGCGCGAGCTCAGTGACGGCAGGGTGTTCCAGAGATACTGGATAGAGGTGTGAGGGTTGACAACCCACCCACATATGTTATAATGAGCGTAGCGAATTACAAGGTTCTGCCGTAGGCAGGTTCTTATAATAATTGTATATTGTGCATTGTGCATTGTTCATTGAAAAGGGGGGCGCCATGATCCGCAAACGCTGGTCCCTGCGCGGCGGGCAGGCCGAGAACCGGGCCCTGGCGGCCTCCCTTTGCCAGGAGGAGGGGCTGCCCCCCTTCGCGGCGATGATGGCCCTGGGCCGCGATATCGCCCCTGAGGAGCTGCCGGTTTTCCTGGGCCTGGCGGAGGAAGCCCTGTGCAACCCCTACGACCTGCCAGACATGGAGCTTGCCGCGGAACGCGTGGAGCGCGCCTTGGCCCTGGGCGAGCACATCACCGTGTTCGGAGACTACGACGCCGACGGCGTGACGGCCACGGCGCTGCTGTATCACTATCTTTCGTCGAGAACGGAACGGGTGGACTATGCCCTGCCCGACAGGCAAAAAGACGGCTACGGGCTGAGCATGGCGGCCATCGACCGCTTGGCCGAGCGCGGCACGGGGCTGCTTGTGACCGTCGACAACGGCGTGAGCGCCTTGCGGGAGATCGCCCACGCGAAGGCGCTGGGGATCGACACAGTCGTCACGGACCATCATCAGGTGGGCGGCGCTTTACCGGAATGCGCAGCAATCGTGAATCCCCATCGAAGTGATTGCGATCTGTCTTTCAAAGAGTATACGGGCGTGGGACTGGCGTTTTTGCTGGTATGCGCCCTGGAGGGCTGCGAGCCCGAGGAACTGCTGCCCGCCTTCGGGGAACTGGTTGCCCTGGGCACCGTGGCCGACGTAGCCCCCCTGCTGGGCGACAACCGGGCGTTTGCGCGCGCGGGGCTGGAGATTCTCAACGAGAGCCCCAGCGTGGGAACCGCCGCTCTGCTGCGCGTGGCACGGTCGACGCGGCGGCCGCTGGGGACCTCGGCGCTGTCGTTCACGCTGGGGCCGAGGATCAACGCTGCCGGGCGCATGGGGCTGGCCGAGGAGGCCCTGGAACTGCTCCTGTGCTCCGACGAAGCCAAGGCCGAGCGCCTGGCACAGCAGCTGGAGCTCTACAACGAGGAACGCCAGCGGACCGAACAGGAGATCACGCAACAGGCCTTGGCCTGGCTGGAACTGCGCCCGGACATTCAGCGGCAGAGAGTTCTGGTGTTCGCGGGCGAGGGCTGGCACGAGGGCGTGATCGGCATTGTGGCATCGCGCATGGTGGAGCGCTTCGGCAAGCCCTGCATCATGATCACCACCAATGGCGAAGCCGCGAAGGGCTCGGGGCGCAGCTTGCCGGGCTTCCACCTCTTTGAAGCCATTCACGCAAGCGCGCATCTGATGCAGAAATATGGGGGGCATGAACTGGCCGCGGGTTTTAGCCTGCCATCCGATTGCGTGGAACAATTCCGGGAGGAGATCAACGCGTATGCCGCGCAGATGGACATGCCCTTCCCGCTGCTGCAGCTGGACGCCAAGCTCAACCCGGGGCGGATTTGCCCCGCGCTGGCCGACGAACTGGCCCTGCTGGAGCCCTTCGGGCAGGGCAACCAACAGCCCGTATTCGCGTTGACGGGGCTCACCCTCGTAGCCGCCACGCCGCTCTCGGAGAACAAGCATCAGCGGTTGACGCTCGAACAGGACGGCGCGCGCGTGACCGTCATGGCCTTTCACACGGCCAAAGAGGATTTTCTGTTCATCCCGGGGGACCTGATGGACCTGGCCGTGACTGTGGAGGCCAGCGAATACATGGGCCAGCGGGGTGTGACGCTCATCGTGAAGGGGATGAAATTTGCCGCGCTGCCAAATGAAGCTTTATTGCATGCCCAGCGGCTGGTGGAAAGCGCGCTGCGGCGGGAGGCCTTTTCCACCCCCTCACCCGCTGCGGCGGGAGCTCCCCCAAGGGGGGGCCAGGGGACTCTTTTGCCCTCGCGGAAGGACGGCGCGTTGGTATTTCGCTTGCTAAAAAAAGCGGGCACTCCTCTGCCCCCGGAACGGTTTTTCCTTGCGGCAGGATTGAAGGAGGCTCCGGACATGGCCCGGCTGTGGCTGGCAGCTGAGGTATTGCGCGAGTTGGGCGTGCTGGAGGTTGACGCGCAGGCGCGGTACTGCCTTGCGCCGGCGGGGGAGAAGGCGGCGTGGGAGAAGGCGGGGTTGGTGGAGTTTTTGGAGGGAGTTGCCGTATGATCAAAGCCTATGAGGATTTCCGCGCGCGCTGCAAAGAGCTGCGCTGGCCGGAGCTGGAGAAGACGGTCTTCTCCGCAGAGGAACTCGAAGCCCTGGACAGGGCCTACGTCTTTGCGGAAAAGGCGCACGGCGACATGCCGCGCCTCTCGGGTGAGCCGTATATCATACACCCCATCGCGGTGGCGCAGTTGCTGCTGGACCTGGAGTTCTACGACCACCAGTGCCTGGTGGCCGCGCTGCTGCACGATGTGGCGGAGGACACGGAATACAACCTGGAGGACATAGAAAAGCAGTTCAGCCAGGGCACCGCGCAGATGGTGGACGGCCTGACCAAGCTGAAGAAGATGAACTTCGCCTCCACCGAACAGGCCGAGGCGCAAAATGTGCTGAAGATGCTGCTTTCCATGCTGCGGGACTATAGGGTGATTCTCGTCAAGCTGGCCGACAGAGTGCACAACATGCGCACACTGCAATATCAGAAGCCCGAAAGCCAGCTGCGCATCGCCCGGGAGACCATGTATGTCTACGTGCCCATTGCGGATATGCTGGGCATACGGCTGTTCAAGGAGGAGCTCGAGGACATCGCCATACGATACCTGGACGCGCCGGGTTACGCGGAGATCGAGGCGTGGCTGGCACGGGATAGGGAGCTGCGTGGCACGTTCCTGGAGAGCATCCAGGCGCGGCTGCGCGACTTTTTACAGGAGAAGTTCCGCGACCTTTATTATAAGGATACCCCCGTGCACGTGGAGGGCCGGGTGAAAAGCGTACATGGAATTTATCGAAAACATCACGTGCAGCTGCGCAGCTTCGAGGAGATTTTCGACGTCTACGCCGTGCGCATCATAGTCAATACAGTTGAAGAATGTTATTTAGCCTTCAGCTGGGTACAGCAGATCTATCACAGCATCCCGGGCCGCATTAAAGATAGAATTAGCAATCCCAAGCAAAATGGCTACCAGTCCCTGCACCTGACGATGGTGGGCGAGGAGAAAATCCCCTTCGAGGTGCAGATACGCACCTGGGACATGCATTACATCGCCGAAACAGGCGTGGCCGCCCACTGGAAATACAAGCTGGGCATCGCCGCGAAGGATGTGGGCATGGAGGACCGCCTGGCGAAAGTGCAGGAACTGCTCGATAGCTACAAGGACGCCGACTCTGTTGAGGAGGTCGTGCAGTCCATTCGAAGCGATATCGCACCTCTTGAAAAAGTCTACCCCATGACGCCCAAAGGGGAGACGAAAGAGCTCAAGCTCGGGGCGACGGTGCTGGACTTCGCCTATGTCGTGCACACAAAGGTCGGCCATCGATTCAGGGGGGCAAAGGTCAACGGGCGCATCGCGCCCATCGAATACCAGGTACAGAGCGGCGACGTGGTCGAAATACTGCTGGACCCCAATCCCGACAAGGGACCCAGCCGCGACTGGAAGCATATCGCCGTAACCAGCCAGGCCCAAAGCAAGATACGCGCCTGGTTCAAGAAGGAGAGGCGCGAGGAAAACATCGAAGAGGGACGCCGCGAGATGGAGGCCGAGCGGCGGCGCAGCTTCAGCCGCCTGGAGCCGGGCGAGTGGGAGGACGCGCTGCTGCGGGTGCTCGCGCGCAAGCACTTCGGTTCGGAGGACCTGGAGAGGCAGGCGCGCCTGGAGGAGTTCTACGCCGCGCTGGGCTACGGCGGGGTGACCCTTGAAAGCTACCTGCCGCTGCTGCGCGAGGAATACCAGAAGCTCATCAAGGC
>Ga0123353_10008486_pt1 | contig 14042 bp, 11 predicted proteins | sample TergutLab28metaG_3_FD_92763 | JGI IMG/M metagenome (GOLD analysis project Ga0123353, IMG submission 92763) | Labiotermes labralis P3 segment gut microbial communities from Petit-Saut dam, French Guiana - Lab288 P3 | ecosystem: Host-associated > Arthropoda: Insects > Digestive system > Gut ... | reverse complement strand
CTTCCGTGCTGGCCAGGGCCGGGGCCGAGGCGATCAGGTGGAATCTCGTCAACCGTCACGCCCCCGATATCAGGCTGTGGGCTTGGTTAGGGGAGTTGTTTGTTTCGGAATATGGCGAGGGAACACAGCAAATACGGGGGGTGGGCGAAACAATGGCTCGCGAGTACCTGCGGGCCATTGCCTATCACGCTGCGGCGCTGGATCAACAACCCCTGAAAACGGGGTTTGCCATTGCCCGGCTGATTGCACGCGTGCTGCCGGATTTATCCATGGTGCGCGAACATACGGAAGGCGCGTTGTATGGGCTCGATGTGGCGCAACGCGGGGTTCCGGTGCGTTTGGCGGAGTTGTCATCCCCTGCGGGCTGGTGGTTCGTGACGGGGGAAGCCGCGAACAGGCTGTCCGATATTCATGGCGAGATCATCCATGACCAGGTACCCGATGGCTTTGAATATGTGGATGCAAGGGAATTGCACGCTGCCATAGTGCATCTGCGCCGCCAGTGGTCATTCAGCCCGCCGATGCGGCGTCATCGGCGCTATCCCCTCAACGCACGCTTGTGCCTGGTGCGCGGCTACGAGCAGGCCATGAACCTTTTGGGCGACGATGCGCCGGAAGCCGTTGCCATGGGGATGGGAACCTGGCACATCACCGACCTGAGCGTTGGCGGCGTAGGGGCGATTACCCCGCGCAACATCAAGGTCAGCGTACCTGTGGTGGGGGACTTGGTGGCCTATTGTCCCGAAGAGGGAACCCAGTGGCACATCGGGGTCGTGCGGCGGCTACGCACATCGAAATCGCAAATCGAGATCGGGATCGCCACCTTGTCGGCCCATCCCGAACTGACGAACGTCGACGATGGTCATCGCCCGCATGAGTGGTGTGCTTGCGATCCGGTACGCCGTGGTGAGGCGATTCGCCTGATTGCACCTGTGGGCACACTGGAAAATGACGACCCACTCTTCGCCATAGGGAAGAACGCGGCTGTCCACAAGCTGCACCCATTGGGTGATGCGTTGAGAGGCAAGAGTTTCGATCTGCGGATCTATCAGGTAACGTGAGCCATGCGAGCCCTGTACTGGACGCCGTTTTGAGGAACTTTCATGGCTGAAGATCGGCTCCGGCTTGAGATCGGGCGCAACGTTGCCGCCGCGCTTGCCGAGGATGTCGGCAGCGGCGACCTGACCGCCCTTCTCGTTCCTTCCCATGCGCAGGCCCGCGCCACGGTCGTTACCCGCGAGGCGGCCGTTGTGTGCGGCATGGACTGGTTTAACGCCACTTTCGCCGCACTCTCGCCAGAGGCAGTGGTGAAGTGGCATGTGCGGGACGGCAATTCCGTCCAGCCTGGGCAGGCGTTGTGCGATGTCTCCGCCCCGGCGCGTGCCCTGCTTACCGCCGAGCGCACCGCGCTCAATTTCCTGCAACTGCTCTCGGCTGTCGCCACCGTCACCCGCCGTTACGTCGATGCGGTGGCCGGCACGAAAGCCCGGATCGTCGACACGCGCAAAACCCTGCCGGGCCTGCGGCTGGCGCAGAAATACGCGGTCACGACCGGGGGCGGGGCGAACCACCGCACGGGCCTCTACGACGGCATCCTGATAAAGGAAAACCACATCATCGCCGCGGGCGGGATCGTTGAAGCCATCAAGGCAGCGCAGGCCATCTCGCCGCCGGGGGTTTTCATTGAGATCGAGGTCGAAACCATCGACGAACTGCGGGCGGCGCTCGAAGCCGGGGCCACCATGATCCTGCTCGACAACATGAGCCTGGACGAGATGCGTGAAGCCGTGCGGGTCACCGCCGGGCGTGCCGTGCTCGAAGCCTCGGGCGGGGTCAGTCTAAAGAGCGTGCGTGCCATTGCCGAGACAGGTGTCGACCGCATCTCCATCGGCAGCCTGACCAAGGACGTAAAGGCGCTCGATTTATCGATGCGGTTTATGGACGGCGGGCGCAGATGTTATACTTCACAGATCGCGCATTGAATTGGCGCTGTACTTAACGCTGCACTCAAGCGGATGGCCTTTGGCCGCTGCTTGGCTTTTGATGTTAGGCACCAGTCCGCCATAAGTAGTAGGGGTACAAGTCAATTTAACCTTTCAACGCTCAATGAGGTATAAACTCCATGAAAATCGTTTCCATTATTTCTCTTGCTGCTGCACTTCTCATCTCTGGATGTGCATCCGTAGAAATGGCCTCCAAAGAAGAATCATCAAAGGCAAAAGAATTTAATCCGCCTAGCCAAGGCTATGCCGGCGTGTACATCTATCGTGACAGTTTTGTTGGAAAAGCCCTCAAAAAAGACCTGTGGATTAATGGAGAGTGCATTGGCGAGAGTGCGCCAGATATATTTTTCTATACGGAGGTTGATGGTGATAAAACTCATAAAATAGATACGGAATCTGAGTTTTCGCCAAATACTCTTGAACTAATGTTCGAATCCGGGAAAAACTACTTCATTCGGCAGTATATAAAAATGGGGGTATTTGTTGGCGGCGCAAACCTGGAACAAGTACCCGAAGAGCAAGGTAAAGCAGCTGTTACGAAGCTCGAAATGGCAAAACCAGGAAAATGCAGCAAACCACGATGACTGCAAGTCGGTTAATCCTGGTTGCATAATCCATCATTCCACCGGACATACGCGAAAAGCCGCGTAGTCCGGTGGTTTTGGATGTTAGGCGTCCAAGCCGATGCATTCGCGTCCAAGAGCATGCCACTTTCACGCTTTCAACCTCTTGCGCTGCATCTAATCATCGCTTGGCCTCGCGGTTACATTCCGCTCTGGCGAGCGGAGGTGGTATTCTTTGCGGGTCGTGCGTTTGGTTGGGCTTGTGTCCGGTTTCGCTAAGCGTCCTGATAACATGTTCAACCCCGCTCGCTTCGCGATACGCACTGAATTAACTGCCTGCGGCGTACTCCTGCCATGAACGGCCTTTCCGCGCTTGACCGTGTTCGCGGCGGCGCTGACTGCGCGGCGGCGGGATTTGTCCACGCGCATTTGCATTACATGATCCAGCACCGCAATATCAGTGTCTGTCCTTTCGAGTACTCTTCCGATGCCGCCAAGGCGGAATTCCAGGCAATTGCCGATCGTAGTGGCACCCGGCCTTGTTATTGACGTTTGCTATTCGTCAGTGCGGGCGTAGTGTGGCAATCCAGGGCGTTGAGTTTGCGCCGAAAAATTCCCCTCCTTGGAGGGGTGGCAGGCGAAGCCTGACGGGGTGGTGTAGTCGCCCGAGGTATCCTAAACGCTGCTACCACCCCACCCTGCCCACAAGTGGGAGAGGGAAACAGAGATACGGATCGGAGTTTTTCCGAGGATATGCGGGCGCTTGTTACGGCTCCTATTCCGAATTCTTGAGCCTTTTGATCTGCTCGGAGATGTGGTCCGAGATGCGTGGCAGCAGGGTTGCGCGCAAGTGCGCGATGGCCTCAGTGCGCAGGCGCTCGTTGAGCCGGGAGATTTCGCGCACGACCAGTGCAGGGAGTTCTTCGCGTAACCAGGCTTCGACTTCTCCGACGATGAGGGTGTCGAGTTGCTTCAGTTCTTCGGTGATGACCAGTACTTTCTCGGCTGGAACTTCCAGAGGAGGAAGGGTCTGTTCCGCTGCCGCGGGCGGGACAGGCGTGGCAGGCGGGGGGGACGGTGCTGCGGCGGTTTGTGGCTTGGACGTAGGTTCAACCGGGGGCGTGCTGGGGAGGAAGGGTGGTCGGGACCACTTGGTCTGAAGCGGTGCCTGCGTTGGGGCAGGGTCTGCAATCGGTTTCGGTGCAGGTTTGGATGCGGCGGTTGCAGGCGGGGTCGATGGCATGGCCGGGCGTTGCGCTGCCGTGGCTGGCTGCGGGTTGAGAGGTTGCTCGGCAGGGGGAGGCTTGGCAACTGCGGGCGTAGTGGCTTGGGTTTGGAGGAGCGGCACGGCTGGACGCGTTGGTGGAGGCATGCCGGTTTGCGGTTTGGGCGGTTGTATGTCTGGTGCAGGTGCGGCAGTTGGAGTGCGTGGCGTGGTAGGCATGCCAAGCTGCGGCTTGGACGGCTGCGTGCCTGGTGCGGCAGTGGTTTGCGGTTTGGACGGCTGCGTGCCTGGTGCGGCAGTGGTTTGCGGCTTGGACGGCTGCGTGCCTGGTGCGGTAGTGGTTTGCGGCGTGGGTGGCGGCGTGCCTGGTGTGGTAGTGGTTTGTGGCTTGGGTGGCTGCGTGCCTGGTGCAGTAGTGGTTTGCGGCGTGGGCGGCTGCGCGCCTGGCGCGGTAGTGGCTTGCGGCTTGGGTGGCTGCGTGCCTGGTGCGGCAGCGGTTTGTGGCTTGGGTGGCTGCGTGCTTGGCGCGGTAGTGGTTTGCGGCTTGGGCGGCTGCGCGCTTGGCGCGGCAGCGGTTTGCGGTTTGGGCGGTTGTGTGGCCGGTGGGGGCGTAGCCGCCGCAGAGGCTGGTGTGGCAGTTTGGGGCCGTGGCGCGGACTCGCGCAGCGCAGAGGGGGGGCTCTGCGGCTTGGGTGCCGTAGCGGCCTCAGCCTCGGCAGGCTTGGGACGGGAAGGCGGTTTCTGCGTTGCTGGAGAAGCGGTTTCACCGAGGTCGAAAATGACTTCCGTGAGAACGGGCAGGTCGTCTCCCGTGCCGTCATTGCTGGGGTCTCCCCCGTGTTGACGCAACAGGGCATTGGCTTCGTTTATCAGGGTGCTGGCAACATCCAGTTCGGCGGAACCAATGGGGGGGGATGTGCGAGAGGTTTTGTTCATAGTGCTATCCTGCGTTCGGCATCGAACGCCTTGAGCGGGAATTGTTGCTGTTTGTAGTGCATCCAGCGTACTCGCGCTGGCGCACGTTCGGCCTCGCTGCAGCCAACGATTTCAATCAGCATGCGGAAACGTTCGCATGCAGCAGGCAATTCAGGGGCGAGGTTGAAAAGCAGGTCGGTATGTGGCCATTCTTTTTCACCGACAAGGCCAATGACGATCGGTGTTTCTGCCGCCAGCGGCGAGCCATTCATGACATGCGGGATAAAGCTGCCAGGGTCGGCTGTCCATAGCTGGCGGTCGATCTGCTGCGCCAGGGTCGTGTCCGGACTGACGATGACAGCCTTGCGCCCGCCGCGATGGGCATTGCCGGCCAGTTCGCAGGCCAGGCCGATGGGGTCGGCGGTATTGTGGTAGAAATGGACGTTTGTCATGGCGGTTGATCGGACGGTTCAGTGTTTACGCGCCCTGGCGCGGTTTATCAGAAATTCACCAAGCAGGGGCAACGGGCGGCCTGTGGCGCCCTTGGCCTCGCCGGACAGCCAGGCCGTGCCCGCGATGTCCAGATGCGCCCATTTGTAAGCTTCGGTGAAACGCGACAGGAAGGCCGCACCGGTGATTGCGCCGCCAAAACGGCCTCCGATGTTGGCCATGTCGGCAAAGTTGCTCTTGAGCAGTTCCTGGTATTCCTCCCATAGCGGCAACCGCCAGATACGGTCGCCTGAATCGAGTCCGCTTTGCGTCAGTTCAATGGCGAGCGCGTTGTCGGTGGAAAACAGGCCGCTGGGGATTCTGCCCAGCGCGACGACGCAGGCTCCGGTCAGGGTGGCGATGTCGATGACGCAATCGGGGTCGAAACGTTCGGCGTAGGTGAGGGCATCGCAGAGAACCAGGCGGCCTTCCGCGTCGGTGTTGAGGATTTCGATGGTTTGGCCGGACATCGAGCGCACAACGTCGCCAGGGCGGGAGGCATGGCCGCTGGGCATATTTTCAGCCGCCGGGACGATGCCGACTACGTCAACCGGCAGCCCCATGAGGGCAATGGCCTTGAAAGCGCCGATGACGCTGGCTGCGCCGCACATGTCGTATTTCATCTCGTCCATTTCCATGCCGGGTTTGAGCGAGATGCCGCCAGAGTCGAAGGTGATGCCTTTGCCGACCAGCACGATAGGGCGTACGCCACTGCCCTTGCGTATTTTTACGCTTTTTCCAGGGCTGCTGCCACAATATTGCATGACGATGAACCGTGGCTCCTGGTCTGATCCGCGTGCCACCGAAAGCAGTGCACCCATGCCGAGCTTTTCCATGTCGCCGCGCTCAAGGACATCGACGTCGAATTTGAACTGTTTGCCCAAGGCAAGCGCGGTTTCGGCCAGTTTGGCAGGGGTACAGATATTGGCACTGAGGTTGGCCAGGTCTTTTGTCAGCGCCATGCCTTCGGCGATAGCCTGGCCGTGGCGAAGGGCTTCTTTTTGCAGTTGATTGGGTTCGGAAGAAAGGAGGAACGTGATTTTGTGCGCGCCCTTTTTTGTGTTTCCGTTTTTGGTGCGCGGAGCGTTGAACCTGTAAGCGCAGTCGGCAACGATGCGCCCGGCTTGCCGCAGCGCCCAGGCAGTGTCGCGTCTCGGTGGCAGGGCGGTTTCTTCGAGCACGATTGCGCCATCCTTGGCTCGGGTGTCGGCAAATGCCCTGCCTATGGCGGTGAGGGCGTTGCGCCAGGCTTTGTCGCTGAATGTGCCGGATTTGCCAAGGCTCACCAGTAACACCCGTTCGGCGGCAACGCCTGCGAGCCCATGCAGAAGCAGGGTTGCTCCAGCTTTTCCGTCGAGTTCACCAGAAGAGAGCAATCTGGAAAGTTTGCCTTGGCTGGCTTCGTCCAGGGCTTGGGTCGCCGGGAGCAGGGGGGCGTCCACGAAAATGCCGAGAGCCAGAATGCCCGTTTCCGATTTTTCAGGTGAGGTGGTCTTTATGGTAAATTTCACGAGCTTCGCTCCAACGAGAGCGCAAGAAATGCATTCCCATGGATTTTCATGGTAAAGCGTCTGCGCTAGCCAAAAGCAGGCAATTATGTCTCGTTTCTGCGAAGTCCGTCAAAAACTTGACGTTTCTTTTCCTTGAACTTTCATCTGGTTATTGAACGATGATCTTCCGCCGTGCCCTTCAACGGGAATTCACGCATTTGGCGGGGGCAGTATTTGTTGCGCTGTTTGCGGTACTGATTACCGTGGTGCTCATTCGCCTGCTCGGGCAGGCGGCGGGGGGGCGGGTTCCTGTCGATGCCGTGCTGGCGCTGATCGGCTTCGGAGCCCTGTCGGATTTGCCCACCGTGCTCATCCTGACAGTGTTTCTCGGCGTGCTCCTGTCGTTGTCGCGCAGCTACCGGGATTCCGAAATGGTGGTGTGGTTCGCTTCCGGTTTGCCGCTGACGGCCTGGATTGGGCCTGTGTTGCGGTTCGTCGTGCCGCTGACGTTGCTGGTTGCCGGGGTGACGCTGTTCCTTGGCCCCTGGGCGAACATGAAGAGCCAGGAATATCGCGAGAAACTGGAAAACCGCGACGATACGCAACGTGTCGCGCCAGGGGTGTTCCGTGAATCGTCCAGCACGCAGCGGGTTTTTTTCGTCGAGGTCGAGGCGGGCGAAGACGGTAAGGTGCGCAACGTTTTCGTGAGTGAAGAGAAGGAAGGCAAGCTGTCCGTGGTCGTGGCCGCGAAAGGTTCGGTTCGGATCGACGAAGAAGGCAACCGCTATGTGATTCTCGAACAGGGCAGGCGTTATGACGGCAGCCCGGGTACGCTGGAATACCGGGTCATGGTCTTCGACAGCTACCAGATCCGGACCGAATCGGGCCAGCAGGCTGCGCAGCCCTTGCGGATGCGCTCGAAATCGACAGCCGATTTGCTCCAGATTGCGGATCGGCGCAGCTTTGGCGAATTGAGCTACCGTATCAATATGCCGCTGGCAGCACTGCTCCTGACGCTGCTGGCGATTCCGCTTTCCTTCGTCAACCCGCGCGCCGGACGCACCAATAACCTGCTGTTGGCGATCCTGATTTATCTGCTCTACAGCAACGCCATTCTTGTCTGCCAGAACTGGGTGTCAAAGGGGAATTTGTCGTTTGTGTCTGCGCTGCTCTTGCCGCACCTGGTGGCATTGACGCTGTTGATCGTGTTTTTCTACCGCCGTCTCGTAGTGATGCCGTTCTGGCGTCGTCGTGCGCCCGTTGTTCCACCGGCTGAAGATGCCGGGGAAATGAAAGCGCATGAACCTTCCTCCGAAGAGCCCTCACGGCAGGAGGGTCAGGCGCAATGAGCCGCATCCTGCTCGGCTACCTCGCACGGGAAATCTATGGCGCAACCGTGACGGTACTGCTGGCTTTCCTTGGGCTGTTTGCTTTTTTCGATTTCGTCAACGAACTCGACAGCATCGGCAAGGGTAATTATCAGACCTACCACGCGCTGGTATACGTGGCGATGCTCCTGCCGACCAGAATGTATGAACTGTTGCCAGTGGCGGTATTGATCGGTTCGCTCTACGCCCTGACCACGTTGGCCCGTCATTCCGAAATTACGGTCATGCGCGCTTCCGGCCTCTCGACAAGGAGGATGCTGGTAATACTCTGCCTGATCGGTATTGCACCGGTGGTATTCACTTATGTTTTTGGCGAGTATCTTGCGCCGCCCGCCGAGAGCGCGGCGCGGCAATGGAGGCTGACCGCGACCAATTCGGCCATTTCGCAGCAGTTACGCTCGGGGCTGTGGATCAAGGATGGCCCGCGCGTGATCAATGTGCGCACCCTGCAACCGGATCGCAGCATGGAGCGTGTACGGGTATTTACTTTCGATGAGGGCGGCGTGTTGCAATCCATTGCCGAGGCGACACACGGCGTCTATGTTCAACCGGACGAGGGGGGCAGGGGGCATTGGAAACTGACCAATGTGATACGTACCGATTTTCTTGACGATCAAACCAAGCTGGCCTCGCCGGACGAAGTGATTTGGGAGTCGGCGCTGACGCCCGAAGTACTCAGTGTGCTGATGGTGCAGCCCGAGCGGATGTCGGTGACGGCCCTGATGGCCTACATCAGCCATTTACGCGAAAACCGGCAGGACGCGAACCGTTATGAAATTGCCCTATGGAAGAAGCTCATAGCGCCTTTTGCTTCACTGGTGATGATGATCCTGGCCCTGCCGTTCGCGCTGGTTCACGAGCGCAGTGGCGGGGTTAGCGTAAAGGTGTTTCTCGGCGTGATGCTCGGTGTGACGTTCTACTTGCTCAATGGGATGATTTCCAGCCTTGGGATGATCAATTCATGGCCTCCTCCGATTGCCGCAATCACACCGAGCCTGCTGTTTCTCGCGGCGGCGGCAGTGATGTTGACCATAGCGGAGCGGCGATAAATTACCACCCCACCCCTTCTGGGCACCCCTCCATAGGAGGGGAATTACCACCCCGCCAAACCGTATTATTTCATTGTTACGGGCACGCTTTCGGGGGCATCCTCTCCCGCAAGCGGGCGAGAACGAGCGTCAGGGGAGGGTAGGTATACTCGTTCCAAAGGTTTAGAGTTGCGAACTTTGTTCTCGCCCATGCACGTCCTTCCAATGAGTTCTGACGCCATCTCCTCCGCCGACCCGTCCTGTTATCACTGCGGCCTGCCTGTGCCGCCGCAGGTGCACCATTATGTAAACGTAGATGGCAACCAGCGGAACATGTGCTGTGCCGGATGCGAGGCAGCGGCGCGGCTGATTGTCGATAACGGGTTGTCCGACTATTACCGCCGCCGCGATGCCATGCCTGAAAGGCGCCCCGAGGCGATGCCGGAGGAACTGCGCGAACTGTTGCATTTTGACCACCCCGAGTTCCAGCAAAGTTTCGTGCGCCCGGTCGGCGAGCATGAGCGCGAGACTTCGCTGATCCTCGAAGGCATTACCTGCGCGGCCTGCGTGTGGCTCAACGAGCGGCATGTTGGCCTCCAGCCAGGGGTTTTGGCGGTGCAGGTCAATTACGCGACCCGGCGCGTCCGCGTGCGCTGGGATGAGCGCCGGATAAAGCTCTCCGACATTCTTGGGGCCATTCAGGCCATCGGCTACCGCGCTTACCCATACGATGCCGCACGCGCCGAGGATATTGCCGACCGCGAACGGCGTGCGATGTTGTGGCGGGTGTTCGTCGCCGGGTTCGGCATGATGCAGGTGATGATGTATGCGGTTCCGGGCTATATCGCGGGTGACGGGGAAATGACGTTGCGTGCGCAGTTGTGGTTCCGCTGGGCCAGCCTGATCCTGACCCTGCCGGTGGTGCTGTATTCCGCCGCGCCGTTTTTCAAGCATGCCGTGCGCGACTTCCGCTTGCGCCGCCTGGGAATGGATGTGCCGGTTGCGCTGGGCATTGGCAGTGCTTTTCTGGCAAGCATGTGGGCAACGCTGAGTAACGGCCCGGAAGTCTATTTCGATTCGGTGACGATGTTCGTCTTTTTCCTGCTGGGCGGGCGTTACCTCGAAATGCTTGCCAGGGCGCGGGCGGTGCGTGGAATCGAGGAACTGGGCAAGATCTTGCCCGCATTCACGGAACGGTTGGCACAATGGCCCCTTCCCGACGGCGAGCAGGTGCCGGTTTCGCAACTCGTGCCGGGGGATTGCGTGCGGGTGCGTCCGGGCGGAGTGATTCCAGCCGATGGTGTCGTGATTGACGGCGTGAGCGAAACCAACGAGGCCCTGTTGACTGGCGAGAGCCGCCCCGTACCCAAGAGGGCAGGTTCTCCACTTACCGGCGGCTGTATCAATATTTCCAGTCCGCTCGTGATGCAGGTCGAGCAGGTGGGGGACAGTACCCGGCTGGCGGCGATTCGCCGCCTGATGGAGCGGGCCTCAACCGAGAAACCGAAGCTGGCAGCACTCTCCGACCGCTGGGCAACGGTTTTCGTCGTCGTCCTGCTGACGTTGGCGATGGCGACGTGGGTTGGCTGGCATCTTGTCGACTCATCGCGGGCCTTGTGGGTATTCGTGTCCGTGCTGGTGGTGGCGTGCCCCTGCGCCCTGTCGCTGGCGACCCCCGCCGCGCTCACGGTGGCAACCGACGCTTTGGCACGCATGGGCGTGCTGGTTACGCGCGGGCACGCCATCGAGACCCTGGCGCGGGCCAATCATTACGTGTTCGATAAAACCGGCACGCTGACGACGGGACGGATGCGGCTGGAAGAGACCTTGCCCCTCGGTGCGATGGACGCCGAAGCTTTGCACGCGCTTGCCAGCGCCTTGGAACAAGGCTCCGAGCATCCCGTAGCGGCCGCCTTGCGCGATAGGCAACCGGAAAGCCGCCGGTTGCGGTCAGCGATGTCACCGCAGTGACGGGGCATGGGATGGTGGGACGTTACAGTGGCGGGGCGGTGTGGATTGGCCGCCCGGATTTCGTTGCCACGCGCACGGGGCTGTCCATGCCGACCGGGACTGGCGAAATGGAAGCGAAAACGGGAACGGTCATCGCGCTTGCCGATGAGCATGGTTGGTTGGGGCTTTTCCGCTTTGCCGACGCCCTGCGTCCGACTGCGGCAGACATGGTTCGGCAGCTTGCAGCGGCGAAAATCCCGATGACGATCCTCTCGGGCGACACCCCGGTGACGGTGGAGGCAATTGGTCATCAGTTGGGAATCACCGATGTGCATGGCGCAATGACGCCGCAGGACAAACAGGCATTCCTCGCACGCTTGCAAGAAGACCCGGCCAAGGTGGTGGCGATGGTCGGCGACGGTGTCAACGATGCTCCGGTGTTGGCGCAGGCGCATGTTTCGGTGGCCATGGGCAGCGGAACCGACCTTGCCCGCAATCAGGCCGATATCGTGCTACTCGGCGAGGATTTCACCAATCTCGGCAACGGGGCCGGTTGGGCGCGGAAAACCTTGTGGGTTATCCGGCAAAACCTGTGGTGGGCGGCTGCATACAATCTTTCCGTCGTACCATTGGCAATGATGGGGCGGGTAACGCCTCTGATAGCAGGCATCGGCATGGCCGGCAGTTCATTGCTTGTGGTTCTCAACGCACTACGGCTGCAACGGCAGCGTAGGAAGGAGTAAGGCAGAAATGGAGGAAAGTCTTTACCTGTTGATTCCAATTTCGCTGCTGCTGGTTTTCATCATCGGCGTGATGTTCTGGTGGGCGTTACGTTCTGGGCAATATGATGATCTCGAAGGCCCTGCGTACCGTATCCTGTTCGACGACCAGGACGAACTGGGACGCAAGGAAGAAGAAAACACAGGGACGGCAGAGGAAAACCGGTTTCAAAAACCGTGATGGGATAAATGGCCGGGCTATTGGGAGAGCACGAACAACGAGCGTTTGCTTTGACCTGCGTCAAAGGAACAGTTTTGATACTGGGCATACTATGCATTGTTCCAACGAGGTGACCGGAACTTGGCTCAGTGTTTTGGGTATATCCGGTTGGCTCGAAGGTTTTGTCTCTCTGTTGGGGTTGGGGGTGCGTGTGTATAAATACGCACCCTTTTTTTCGCTTGGGGTTTTATCTTTTCCCCAACATTTTCCCAACACCCGTTATTGTACGTACAACTACGTTATCCGTTACCGGGCATTACGCCGCTCAAACTCTTCCGGCAAAGGGTTTTTATACGCCCGAAGGTGGGGTTTTGCGCCTCCTGTCTTGCTTTGACCTGTTGGTACGCTTAGTACGTACGTGGATTTGAAAACAGGCAAAGTGTCCATGTCTAAGCCTGAATGCAATAGTGCAACCCCTCTACAACTTGATCTGTATCAAATTGTAGATTCGGCCTGAAGGTATTCTTCTGCCGACGAGAACGGTGTCCCACTGTTTTCGGCGCTGTTGGTAGTATCAAAGAAAATTTTTTAACCAAGAGGTGACTCACATGCAATCGCAAGCGACTTATAACTACGGAGTCGTGCGCTGGTTCTCCATCATGACGGTGGTATGGGGTATAGTGGGCATGCTCGTCGGCGTTATCGTCGCGGCACAGCTCATCTGGCCCCAACTGAACCTGCTCGAATTCCTGCAGTACGGTAGGCTACGTCCGCTACATACCAATGCGGTCATTTTCGCATTCGGTGGCTGCGCCCTGTTCGCAACATCGCTTTACTCTGTGCAGCGAACCTGCCATACGCGGCTGTTTGCGCCGGGGTTGGCCTGGTTCGTATTCTGGGGCTGGCAATTCATCATTCTCTTGGCTGCTCTCTCGCTTCCTCTTGGCCTCACGACCGGCAAGGAATACGCTGAGCTCGAGTGGCCAATCGACATCCTGATCGCCGTGGTCTGGGTGGCTTACGCGGTCGTGTTTGTCGGTACGATTGCGATTCGCAAGGTGTCTCACATCTATGTGTCGAACTGGTTCTTCGCGGCCTTCATCCTTGCCGTGGCCATCCTGCACATTGTCAATAGCGCCGAAGTCCCGGTTGCCTGGTATAAGTCCTACTCGGCTTACGCTGGTGTGCAAGACGCGATGATTCAATGGTGGTACGGGCATAACGCGGTAGGCTTCTTCCTGACCGCAGGCTTCCTGGGCATGATGTACTACTTCGTACCCAAACAGGCCGATCGCCCCGTCTTTTCGTACCGTCTGTCGGTTGTGCACTTCTGGGCACTGATCTTCACCTATATGTGGGCGGGCCCGCACCACCTGCATTACACCGCGCTGCCTGACTGGGCGCAGTCCGTCGGCATGCTGTTCTCGCTGGTTCTGCTGGCTCCGTCCTGGGGTGGCATGATCAACGGCATCATGACCCTGTCGGGTGCCTGGCATAAGCTGCGCACCGATCCGATCCTGAAGTTCCTTGTCACCTCGTTGTCGTTCTACGGCATGTCGACGTTCGAAGGTCCGATGATGTCGGTGAAGAGCGTCAATGCCCTTTCGCACTACACCGAATGGACGATCGGCCACGTGCACTCCGGTGCGCTGGGCTGGGTGGCGATGATTTCGATCGGCGCAATATATTTCTTGCTGCCGCGCCTCTATGGCAAGTCTGAGATGTACAGCACCAAGCTCATCAACACCCACTTCTGGGTTGCGACCATCGGCATCGTGCTCTACGTCGCCTCGATGTGGATTGCCGGCGTGATGGAAGGCTTGATGTGGCGCCAGACCAATCCGGATGGAACCTTGGCTTACGCGTTCATCGATTCTGTCGTCATGAAAGTTCCGTTCTATATTATTCGCCTCGTAGGCGGCTCGCTCTTCCTCGGTGGGATGCTGATCATGTTCTTCAACATGCTCAAGACCATCGTCGGTGAGAAAGCCTATGACGCACCGGTGGTGGCTCCTGCTGCCGCTCACGCTTAAGCGGAGGAAAAAAATGGCT
>Ga0123353_10008485_pt1 | contig 14043 bp, 10 predicted proteins | sample TergutLab28metaG_3_FD_92763 | JGI IMG/M metagenome (GOLD analysis project Ga0123353, IMG submission 92763) | Labiotermes labralis P3 segment gut microbial communities from Petit-Saut dam, French Guiana - Lab288 P3 | ecosystem: Host-associated > Arthropoda: Insects > Digestive system > Gut ... | reverse complement strand
AATTGGCTAAACTGCTGTTTTTTACTCTATTTTATCAATAGACTCCAAAAAAGATGGATAGATGAGGATAAATTTATTCTGTTGGGATATTCTTAGAAAAATATGAGTTGTGCAACAGACACAAACTTGCTTTGTCGGATTTGCAGCATTCCAAATTGCATAAAAATCCCTGATTATTTTTTTGCGTTCTTTTATTTCTTCCAAAGTCGTACCTTTTGGAATCACAAACAATGTTTTTGTCATAATTGTACCGATTTTTTTAAAAACAACAAATGTATAGCAAATTTCGGAAATTCAGGATTGCGATTTCAATATTTTTGTAATTTTTTTTTAAAAAAGTGTATCTCTGCATAAAGTAATACATTTCGTAACTTTATGCAGAGATACACTAATGAAAGAAAATAATTTTACTTATATCCTCATGATTTCCCTCCCCAAAACACTCACCCTTTCTTCTTTCTTAAGCCCATAAACCACCCCAAATAAATCAGATTCACTCACTCCGTCAAGCTCCGACAAAACCTTATCGACAGTGGTTTTCCCGCCATTTTCGTCAAGGCTTTTGATGATTGCCTGCTCATATTTGTATTCGATACGGTTTTTGTTTTTCATTTCGGTAGTGTGCATTGTTTGGACATTGCTGCCGATTTTGCACAAAACTTCTTCGTAATTCCGCTGACCTTTTACGTAAATCGCATTTTTGTCTTCGGTTCCGGAGTTTCGCATAAAAAGCACTCCCAACAGCTTGTCTCCATCCAAAATATTAATATACAAGACGTTCAAATCTTCTTTGTCTTCGTATTTAATGACGGTGGTTTTTGGAAGTTTTGAATTTGCGATTGCCTCAGCTATCGCTTTTTCAACAAATTCCCTGTCCTTGTTCCAAATGGCGCTGCCGCGATAATAAAGTGTTTTATCCACGAAGAATACATAATATGTTTTCGAGAAACCCGGCTCAAACGGCTCGATGATTTTTTCCTCGTTCAAGCCCAATCCTTTAATCGCGCAAATGGAGATAAGACCTGTCAAAAGCCCGACACCCGAAAGCAATGTTTGTTTTTTGCCGTCAGGAGCATCTACATCAATCGGAAAAATCAAATGTCCGGAAATTTCAAGCCCGACCAAGACTTCGCCGTCTTCAAAGTTTCCTATCCATTTGTCGCCGACCGATACAATTCGTGTGTTCAATCCCAAATTTTTTTCGGCTGCCGACGCGGTCATAATATCCGACTCAATGGTGGAGAGGAACCAATAGTCTTTGGGATTCAGTTTCCTTGATTTAATAAGGTATTGCGCCAAAATATAGCCGCACTTATCACCGTCCAATACATGAATGCAGTCCTCTTTTTTGCTGTAATAAAGCACAAATCCACGGTCGCCGTCTCCGTCAAGGGCAATTCCGTATACGCTTCCTTCAGGCGATTTTCTTCCTTCGTCAAATATTTTTTTGACTGTCGGAATGTGTTTGTCGTATTCTTTGCCCGAATAAAATTCCGTCCCTTCGATTTCGGCAACGCCAACGCCGCGATTTATGTTGTCGCCTGTGCATGGCGGATTGACGCTTATGTAGTTTGCGCCGAGGTTTTCAAGCACTTTGCGACCGATTACATCGGTTGCACCGTTTGCAGAGTCATAAATCAGGGTTATGCCTTCGAGAGCGGACTTCATATCGTTGCCCAACACTTCTTGCATCCACTTTATGCTGTCTGCTTCGGCGTTATATTCCGAAATTTTTCCGGTTGCCTCTTGCTGAATTTTTTCTATGAAACAGTAGTTGTACATGTATGCGGACAAAACATAATCGCCCAATTCCCCTTCGGGAACAAGCTTTTTTCCATCAATGAAGAATTTAATTCCATTTTGATTGGACGGATTATGAGAAGCAGTCAGACAAGCGCCGGCGCGATGTCCAAGCTGCAAGCATTTCCAAGGAATAACCGCGGTAGGCACAACGCCCAAATCAAGCACATTGAGTCCTGCCTTTGCAAATCCCGAACGAACGCTATTGTTCAACACCCAATCGTATGCCAAATCGCGTCCGTCGTTTCCAATTACTGCGGTGTCGCCGGCATGGACGATTTTTTTGTCTAAAAGAATTCTTGCAAATGCAAAAGAGGTAATTTCTACCAAATCGGGCGTAAATGCGTTGTCTTTGAGTAAATCTGCGATAAAATTTTTGTTTGTTTTTGTTACTACCTTTCCGCGCACTCCGTCTGTTCCCATGTAATTTACCCTTGACATGGTAAAGGCAGTGTCGATTTTTTCTTCTTCCGTATTTGCATCTGAAGATAAATACAAGCCTACTGCTTTGGGTAAATCAATACATACTGCTTTAGGGTATTTTTCAAGCCAATCGCTTTGTTGAAGCGCTGTTAATGCCTCTGTTTCTGCTGCATTGCTTGCAGTGAAATTACCGATTAAAAATTTCTTTTGTGTTGCCAAAATTTCAAGTTTTTTAGATTATTTATAACAAAGCATTTAAACTAATTATTTTACTGCCTTTACTTTCATAATAATGCAGCATTTCGTTAATTTTCTTTTTATCATAACTAGTAATGCAATCTGATAAGACATTAACTTTATAATTTGCTTTAAGTAAATTATAACAGGTTGATTTAACGCAAGCAACAGCATCTGCTCCTGTTAGGTAGAAATCACGTATTTCATTTTTATTAATAAAGTCTGCGAATTCCTCACTCGTTAATGCGTTTCCTTTGTATTTTGTAAAAATATTTTTTGATACTATTTTCAAATCCGAAACTAATTCAGACCCATATGTATTGGGTTTAAAAGTCCTAGTGCCGGCTGATAAATTTTCATGCCTTATATAAACGACATGAATATCATTATTAACAGCCCAATCTATGGATTTATTCATATTATCAATGATATCTTTGTAATTCTTTGTTATATCATTTTGAATATCTATTATTACTAAAGCTTTTTTCTGTGTCATATAAACTTATTATTCTCATCTTTTTCCTTTAAGAATTAGATTACAAAACTACAATTTTTATTTGAAAACAAAAAACTACCCCGTTCTTCATAGCGTGCAAAACATGAAGTGCGCACGTTCGGCAAAGGAGCGGTATGCTCGGTGTAAATCCTTGTTTTTTACGTTTTTATTTATTAGGCTTCCATAAAAAAACAATAAAATATTTTGTTGTTTAAAACAAAAGTTATGCCTTTGTATAGGTGGTTTATCACATATAATCGGTATGCGCATCGAAGGAAACCTACGGGACTTCGGGGGTACCGATTATTTTATTTGCCTCTATACTATAATGGAATTTTCCGCCTTTCTGAAACTAAATATACCTTTCAGTCCTCATTTCTTTGTCTATATTGTGGCGATGTATATCCTATCGGATTACGTGGCTTGTTTAACATTTTATTCTTGGCTTGCAATTCTGCCAGCGATTCATTGATAAGTTCAAGCTGCATCCGGGTATCTTCATTGATGTCGTTGTAGTCTGTGAATGCTTCTTCAACATACCGTTTTAATTCTTTGACTTCAAGTTGAAGCTCCTTTACTTCATTTACGAGTGGGTTTGATACAAGTTGTCGTGCTGCAACAAATGCACGAACTACCAAAATACTCGCATCAATAGCAACATCACTCCTAAGTACGCTTGATAGCATAGTCGCACCAAGTTCCGTAAATGCAAAAGGCAATTTCCGAGTACCTCCCCAACTTGATGTCGCAAATTGCGATATCAAGTTTTGCCATTCTTCCTTTGTGAGTTGAAACATAAAGTCGGGTGGAAATCGTTTTATGTTTCGTTTGACAGCCTCGTTAAGCCGACCTGTTTGCACTTGATAAATCCCAGCCAAATCAAAGTCCAACATAACCCTGTAACCTCTTATCTCGTATATTTTTCCCTGAATATTCGATAATTCATCCATAATTTATTCTTTTGATACCTTTATTTACTGTAGATTTCACAACGCAAACGGTAAATATTTAGAGTATTTTCTCGCTACCGCGCGATTGTATCGCGTAGTAGTGTAGATTGCGATTAATTAAATGCTGCCACGCGATACAATCGCGCGGCAGCGGAGGGTCATATAAATACATGTTTGAAGCTTACCCCATCACAACTTCCACTTTGTGCATCTTTCCGTCACTGTGAGGTTTAATCGTGTTACCCGAAATTTCTTTTCCGTCAACCGTTATTGATTTCACACCGCTTTCAACACCGTTCGGATTTTTCACAAGAATTTCATAAGTGGCGCCTCTGAAATTGCGTTTTGCCGAAAATTCTTTCCAATCCTTTGAGATTTTCGGGTCAATTGTAAGCCCGTCGTAATCGGGGCGCAATCCCAACACCCACTCGGTAAGCGATTGGTGCATGGTAGGAGCTGTTCCTGTAAGCCAAGTGTGTCCGCCTTGTCCAAAGCCCAAACCACCGCGTCCGCGAACATATTCGGGATAAATGTATGGCTCGCTTTTGTAGCGGTCTTGGTCGCTCGCCAAATTCTCAGGCAAACACTTTACGTAATGATTAATCGCATCCGTTCCGCGATTAAGAATCGCATAACTTTGAACAAGCCAACCGTTAAGGTGCATAAAAATCGAACCGTTTTCTTTCATTGCAGGCGGCTCTTTTTCGATATTCCATGACCTCATCGGCAGCTCTTCGCGCAGGGCAAGCCCGTTGAAAACAGGGTAACAAAGCTGTGCGCCGAACTCGCTGTCCAAATGTTCCTGAACTTTTTGAATCGCAATTTTAGCACGGTTTTCACCGGCGGTTCCGCAGTTAATACCAAAGGTTTGCGTCTCAAGGAAAATCTTCGCTTCGGCGTTTTCGCTGCTGCCCAAGTCCTTCTTGTGAGGAACTAATGAAAGCGCGCGCATGTAATATCCCTCTTTGTCGATAGCGTATTTTTCGAGCGCATCGTATATTTTCTTCGCACGGCTCTGATACTCTTCGATTAGTTCGGTTCCTTTGTTTGCCGCCTTAAATAAATCAACCGCGTCAATCAAAACCTTATACAACTGCTGAGCAACCATAACGCTTTCAACATCTTTGCTCCATTCGTCGTTTGACATATCATGGAAGTGTGCGCGTGATTCGTTAAGGTCGTCGTTCCAGTCGCAGTCCTTCATATATGGAAGGTCGCGGTTGCTTCTGTCCGTCCAGATACGGTCAATTGCTTTTTGGATATGCTCCAAAATTGTGCCGTAAATTTCGCCCTCCTTTTCGTGAACTTCGGCGTATGCGGTTTTGTCGTCCAAGAATGCAAAGTCGCCGGTTTCTTTAATGTATTTGATTATCGCCATCGGAAGCCAAATCGGGTCGTCGCTCGCCTGACAATTTTTGTTGCCCGGTTGGTCGATAAAGAAGTTATGGTAAGCGACACCGTTAGAGAACATTTGCGTCGAAATATGTTTCAGTGACGGTTTTACCGCGCTTGGGAAATACGGCAAGTTGAAGTTTACGTCTTGCAAAATATCCCTGAAGCCCCATCCGTACTCGTAGCCCGTGTGGAAACGCGACTTCATTCTGTTGAGAATATACACAACACGGCACTGATACTGCAACCATTTGAAAGCGCGGTTAATTTGCGCCGAAGGTGTGTTTATGGTGAATTGCGACATCATATTGCTCCACCAGCCCTTTACGCTTTCAAGCATTTTTTGACGTGTGTCCGCATCGTTGATTTTCGCAATCATTTCCTTCAGGTATGTTTTGTTGCCCAAATAATAATTTTGGGTCGAACCGGCAACCAAAGCAACGGCAAATTCGATTTTTTCGCCTGCTTTGAGCGTAATTTTGTTACGGAAAACACCACAAGTTCTGCGCAAATATGCTTGATTTAAGCACGACAATTTTGTATTTTCAGTAATCGTTCTTGGCTCTGCAAGCGAGTGAAACCGGTCGCCTGTAAATCTTTCTTCGTTTGTTTCGTATTCAGTATCGGCTGTGTTCAACGTAGAATAAAACGCTGCGACATTTCCGAGCATTCCTGCAATTTCATCTTTGTTGTCATCAACGCTTGTTCCGTGATTTCTGCGGAAAACAATTGCGTTCAAATCTTTGTCCCAATTAGCGCCGCCGAAAAATCCGTCATTGTCGCCCGCAAGCAAGCGAACAAGCGCGTCTCCCATGTGAATCGGCACGAATGGATAAATTTCCAATTCTTTTGTTTCGTTCGTTATGTTTTCGATAACAATATTTTGAATCCAACCGTCAAATTCTTTGGGAACAAACATGGTTTCGCTTGTTTTTATCCCCTTATACTTGCTGTCGAATTTTATATAACCAAAGCCCAACGTTGTTTTAAACTCTTGCCCTTCTCTTCTGACCGGCTGCCAGGTGGTAGTGAAAAAATCGCGTGTTTTGCTGTCTACAATGTAGCAATAACGTCCTTTGTTGTCTGCATCATTCAAGTGCAACTGCGTATCAACGAAAGTGTTTTCGTGCGTTCCGCGAACGTCAAATCCGCCACCTGTGTAAGATACTCCCGAGCAAAAAGTTTGCGTTCCAGGTTGTTCAGGGCGAATTAAGTAGTGCAGCCAAGCTTCCGGCGTGCGTGGGTTAAAAATTTCAAACTCGTCTCTTTCATTGAATTTGCCGTATTCAGCCATAGTAAAAACTCCTTATATTTAATTGTTAATTTTTATTTTTAATCCGTGAAAATATTGTTTTGCGCTTTGTTTGGCAAATATAAAAAACTTTGACTGAAAAAAACTAATTATTACATCTCTTTATGAATAAATATTACTTTGCGCAAAAAATGAGATTTATTAATAGAATTTCATTATCTTTGCCTGGATTGTTCCTTGTTGGAAGTAGTACGGTTTTTTATATTTTTAATCACTAATATCTAAAAAATTTATGAGAACTTTTTTTCTAATAACAGTGCTTACAGCATTATCTTTTAACGTGGCTTGTACGTCAAAAGGTCAAGCAGACCAAGCGGGTCAAGCAGGTGATGTTTGGTTACGAGTTAATCAAGCGGGTTATACGCCCGAGCGTGAAAAAGTAGCCATTGTTTTATCCGACACCGATATCGCAGGACGCAATTGGCGTTTGATGTCGGGTAAAAAGGCTGTTTTAAGCGGAAAACTCGGCGAGGCACGGCAAGGTGATAATGTTCATATTATACAGTCTTTTTACTATACAATTGATTTTAGTAAAGTAAACAAAATTGGAGATTTTACGTTGGAATTAGCCGGAGCAGAGACCGTGCAAGTGCGTATTCTTGACGACCCTTATTCTTTGTATGCAGCACAGGCGCTTATGCACTTGCGCGCTATGCGTAGCGGAATCGAAACACGTTTTAACAAGGCAGCGCATTTGGGAGATAGCGCCGCGATAGTTCATGTGGTAAAGGGCGATTTTAGAGAAGGAGCTTGGAAAGAGGCGGTTCCGCGTAGAACGTTGAACATGTCCGGCGGACATTATGATGCCGGAGATTATATCAAGTTTACATTGACACAGGCATATCTTGCATGGCAATTATTGACCGCTTATAACGAAAACCCGGCTTTGTTTGCCAAGGCAAAAAGCGAATTCGGGTCCGATATGTTGGACGAGGCAAAATGGAGTTTGGATTATCTGGCGAGAACTTTTCCTGACGACAATACTTTTGTGATACAAGTCGCTGACAAAGATGACCATAAATGGGATGTACGAGGGGATACTCGTATGCCTGATGAGGATGTACTGGACGGCAAAAGACCAGCTTTGTGCGCCTTGGCGCGTTCGCAAATGGGAAGTACGGCTGCCGCGCTGGCTTTAGGAGCGTATGTATTTGAGCAGTTGGATGCAGATGCTTCGGCGAAGTATAAAGAGAAGGCAAAAGCGATTTATGCACGGGCAAGAAAGGATGATACTCAACCTTCCGCTTTTGAACGTGACATAACAAATGATTTTTATCACGATACATCATACGTTGATAATATGGCTTTGGCTGCCGCCGAACTTTTCCGTCTGACCGGACAGCAAAGTTATTTTGATGATGCCGCGGCTTATGCGCCGGAGGTGGCGCCTAAGACAAGTTGGATTCATTGGTTTGGCTTTGCCAATCATCTTATGGCAAAATTGGGCGATGAGCAGGCAAAAGAGCGCATACTCGAAGAAATAGCTCAGTATGAGCCGGCTAATGTATGGAATTCTGCCGGCGATTTTTATACGTGGGGCACTTTGCACAACTGGATTGGTATGGCTAATGCTCATTTGCGTGCGAAGCGTGAATTCAAAGGAGAAACACAATTAACTGCGCCTTTCTTAGGTACGTTAGATTATGTTTTCGGGCGTAATAACTGGGGAGTTGCCATGTTTGCATCGCCTGACCTTCCGAATAGCATTCAAAATGTTTACAGTCAAATTTACACGTTGACAGGGGCTTTTCCGGTGGGAGCAGTATCTCCGGGACCTGCAGGGAGCGAGTGGCACATTCCTATGAGGCAGTGGATAGATTATAATGAGGATAATCCTTTTAAACGGTTTGACACTCCTGCTGTCGTATTCAACGATGACAGTAATGATTTTGTGATTCAAGAAACCACGCTTACCATACAAGGAGATATACTGTTGATGCTCGCCCTGGCTGCTAAGCAAACGAAATAATGGGAGATAACGACACCCTCTCATTAGTAAAAACCAAGGAAAACGCCCGGAGAGCGCTTTTGGTGCAATTTTTTCTAATGGGTTTTATTTTTGCCTCCTTGCTTTCCCGTTTTCCGGCTATTCAGGAGCTTTACGGGCTAAGCATGGCGCAGTTGAGTCTTATGCCTTTCTGCATGTCGGTCGGAGCAATGGCAATGATGCCTTTCTGCGCTCATTTTGTCGGGAAATATGGTTGTAAAAAACTCTCTGTAATGGGGTATTTTGCCTTTCCTCTCTTCCCGTTGCTTGTTTTCATGCCTAATCTTATTTCCCTGTATATCCTTTGCGGGCTATATGGCGTATTTTTCGCATTGACGGATGTTGCCATGAATGCCAGTTCCATTCTGACGGAAAAAGCGTATAAACGCCCTATTATAGGCATGTTTCATGCTTTTTTCTACGTAGGGGTGTGCGGCGGGGCTTTGTTGAGCATCCTTTTTCTTACGATGAAGATCGCTGTAACCTATCATTTTTTGCTGGTGACGGTTTTGTCAATCGTTGTTTTTTATTATATCCGGACTTTTTTACTGAAAGAGACCCCATCCAAGGAAAACGTTGCACGAAAATTGAAAATTCTTTTCCCGAAAGGTATCCTGCTGCTGATTGCTTTTATCGCCCTGTGCGGCAGGATTATCGAAGGCAGCATTTCCGATTGGAGTACGATCTACATGAAAACAATCGTAGATTTGTCCGAAACAATGGCTCCGGTAGGTCTTGCAATCTACTCCGCATTTCTTGCCTTCGGACGTTTCTTTGGAGATTCGATACGAAAGCGTTACCGCGAGCCTGCCATTTTGCTGGGATGTTGCATCGTGACAGCCATTGGCTTGATGATTATGATTGCGGGAACGGAAATATACTTTGCCATTACCGGCTTGTTTATTTCCGGCATCGGGCTCTCCTGCCTTGTTCCGATTATTTACAGTTTAGCCGGAAATCAAAAGGACGTAACTCCCGGAATGGGACTTGCGATGGTCAACACCATCAGCGGCACCGGTTTCCTGTTCGGTCCGTTTATCATTGGTATGATTGCCGATGCGTTTGATATGCGGGTATCTTTTTTCTATGTATTGTGTCTCTCGCTCGTTATGACTTCTTTAACTTTATTCCTTAAAAAACGAAGCACGAGCCGTTAGACATAGCGTGTTTTTGCAAAAAAAATATACCTTTGCATAATACTCACAAAAATATTTTTTAATTAACATAGTTCCTCACAAAAAATAGAATAAAATGAAAAAGAAAAACATGATTTTAAGAATATCAGCAGCGATATTGCTGATTATGCTTGGTGCTGCCTCTTGTTCGTCTGAAAGGAGTCAAGCACCTGCATTGGCACAGGTAAAAGCTTCAAAAACAGCACCGAACGGAATCACAAATCCGCCACAATTTATTATTGTCGGAAGCGATGACAACACAAACGCAGACGCAATTAATTGGATGGCAGACATTCTCAGCAACAGCAGAAACACCAGGGGTTATAAAGGATACGGATCGTTTTATATTAACACCTTGGGATGGGACCAAGCCAGAAAAGACGCGGTAAAAAGAGCGTATGACATGGGTCACTCAATCGGAAACCATACCGTTTCGCATATTCGTTGTGTGGGTGGAACAGATTGGGAGGCTCCGGTAACCGGCAATCATCCTGAAAATCTTTCCATAAGAATGAGCGAAGAGGCAATTTACAATGAGATTTTGGCAGCTCAAAATGCAATGATTAGCATTGGAATCCCGAGAAAGCACCAATACGGATTTCGCACGCCATTTTTGGCATACTCCGATTCTACATATAGCGCCGCGTACAAAATAGGATTTTTGTATGATTGTTCAATAAACGCCGATCTTCCTGTAGCAAATGCTAATTTTCCTTATACATTGGATATTATGGACGGACAACCGGCGAGTACTGTGCGCCCCGTAGGCAACGTTCCGCCTGATAATCAAGACAATTACTGGTCAACCGGTCAAGGAGTGGATAATGCCATACGCGAACATAAAGGACTTTGGGTAATTCCTGCGTCGCTTTTAGAAATTGATCCGGCTGACCGTGACGACCTGGCACAAAAAGTTCCAAGCTACATTATCAGCGGCGATTGGTCAGTAGCAGGACTTGACTGGAATTTGTGGAATCAAGCCATGGCGAATGAAGAACAAAGCGTTCGCGCATATATGCATACAGTTAAAAAAACATTAGCCGGAAACAGAGCGCCGCTCCATTTCGGATTCCACTCGCAATTTTATTTTGTAAGGGGTGACCCGTGGGATGGACCTATGTATGATTTTCCTGTAGATGCAAGACAGCGTATGTTTAAGGAATTTGTAAGACAGGCAAGCGAGCTTCCTGATGTTTTCTTTGTTACGAGTGATATGGTCATCGCTTGGATGCAGAATCCTTGTTCGGCAGAAGATTTTAAACCGGAAGATTACCTTCGTAAAGCAGTAATTACCATTAACGCTGCGACTACAAAGTAGGAATAGGGGGCATAGTGTCTCACTATAGCCGTCAAGCTAAGTCTCAAAGTATTGTGTATCAATAGCGCACCGTCTTATTCCCGGAGGGAATATCGCTCGGTAGAGAATTATCCATACGTGACGCCGGCATTCCGTTAGGAATGCAACCTTATTACAATATACAGGTCGCATACCTAACGGCATGCGGGACGTTGTATCCTCCTTTTTTCTACCGAGCGATAATCCCTATCGGGATTAATAATTGTTATTTTTTTATTTCAAGTTGATTTAATCAATTGATTGTCAATAAATAATAAAATATTAGCTTGACGGCTATGGTGTCTCATTATGTCTTTTGCTGTACTTTTTCAAGCAGAAAACAGGTAATAACTATTTCGTGTGTGCGAGGGTTATTACCTGTTTTTTCTTTATCTATTACCGTAATGTAATATTGAATCTTCTGATTACTGTCACGCAACTCGCCTACGAGTTTCTTTGTCTTATCGAATGTACACTATTTTCAGCGTTCTGTTTTCTGATCGAATGATATATACCCCTTGCGCCGGCAAGGCTATACTTTCTTCGTTAGATGTAACGATGCCGGTATATACAAGTGCGCCGGAAGCTGTGTACACGCTTAGCGTTTCGCCCGGTGTGACGCCCGAAATGTGCAACATCCCATTGCGTATCCATGCTTTCGGTGGGCAAACAGGCTGCAATTCGTCGCTACTTGTATCCTGTGCAACATAAGTCAAAGGTATTCTAATGGAAAACGGTTTCCCTTGATTTCTGCCGCTCATAACAAGCGCATCACTAAATGTTCCAGCCGAAAGTGAGTTTTTGGGCTTTATGCCGATTGTTGTTAAATATCCGCCATTGCCTGTTGGATTTTGAGATAATGCGGTAGAAATTTCAAAATCAGACAAGCCTGCTTTTTGCAGCGTTGCCGACAATTCGGTCATTTCACCAAACGCGACAAGTGTGAATGTCTGGGAAACGTTCTTCGCTGTGAAATCTTTTCTTTTCGGTATAGCATCAACCTTGTTATATTCGTTATTCAAAAAATTGGCTCTTGTTGAAAAATAATCTTGAATATGACCGGGATGCCAGTAAATCCAGCCCATATCGTATGGTCTCCAACGCTTTAAATCTTCCAACGCACCTGCATTGACTTTTGCGGCATAATCATCAACAAAACTTTTCATTGTTAATATATTATCTTGGTAATTTTCATTCCATATTTCCTTGTATCTTACATGAAATAACGGATCGTCATGAAAACGCTTGAACCAGGGATGAATCTGGTAAGGAAATGTATTTGGCAAAAATTGCCTGCCTTCAAATGCCCATGGTGAAAAAGTCCAGTCAAGGTCCCAAAGCGGACCGGCGCTTATCAAGTCGTCTTTGTCTTTATAGAAAAAAGTACTTCCGATTTCTTCTCCGGTTTCTGCTCTTGGGCGGAAGAGATCGTTATTCATGACAACTGTCTGCACAATAAAATATTTTACAAAAGTTTCAAAGTCAACCAAATCACGATAACCGTTTTCCGGGAAATCATCCGCAGCCATCAGGCTTGTCAAATTATCCAAGTCGTTTATTACAATGGCATATGCAGGGTCATTAATATTTTCGCCTACATCGGGAGTTTTTATCTGAACAGGTAAGTTATAATTGTCCGTCCTGAATTTTGGCTCATCTTTATAGTAACGATCTATTTCAACAAACCAGCCTTCAATCAAGTCGACTTTTGGTCTTCCCGGAACACCACGCTCTGATGGATCTGCTTGTCTGTGTTCGGTAAAAAGATATGTTCCCCGGTAATCTCCATTCAAGAAAAGTTGAACAGAATGATAGGAGCAGGTATATTGTAAGCCCAATCGTTTTCCAAGCTCAAATCCAAAAGGAGTATTTATATCAGAGCCAACCTTTAATAATACCCAGTTTCGTGCAGCAGGCAGCCCAAAAGGAGACTGTTGTTGATTATTCCGAAATCTTATACGATACGGATTTTTATCGTTAGGATTATCACTCCAGGAGGCATTGCCTCGCCCCCTGATTTGCTGGTTAGTGATTGTTGCAATATCATGTTCCGGTTTATCAGGGTCGGTCAAGGCAAATGACATCGTGACCCAGTCCTCTCTATTTGCAATAGGAGCCCCATTTTCAGTGTCAATCCTTATCACCGGCAAACCTGTTGCCTGCGGAGATACAAATTTTACCGTGTAACTATTATTGTCAACCCAATAAACAACATCCCTGCGAAAATCATTTTGAGTAATTCCACTCCATTGCGTTTCTTCGTTTACTGTTACAACTCCCTCATGATCAAGTTCAAAAACTGCGGCGAGTTTATCTATGTTTTCAATCCACCGTTGCGTAGTAAAAGTAATAGTTCTATTAGTTTGGTTGATAACTCCCTCCCAATAACCCGATTCTTCCCATCCGATAATTTGATTGGAAAATTTGAAACTTGTAATCATTTTTTCATTACCGGCAGAGGTTTGGACAAACGCAAAGAAAACAAAAAGCCATAAAAGGAGTTTTGTCACTGCATATCTTTCAGTTATACTGATGTCCGGACGGTAGCAAGTCTTATCAATACCAATGTGCATATCATTAATCGTTTTTTAGTGAAAACTTATCTGCGAAAATGTATAAGTCTAATACAACGTCCTGCAAAGATAACCGCTTTTTTTGCATTTTCTGCTTTTTCACATTTATCCATAGGGTCAACGCATTAAAAAAAACCTTATTTTCACCTTATTTTTTTAACAAAACAACCTTAGTAGCAGTTAGTTACAATGAACCCCAACCTTATTACCTTATTTTCTTATTATGAATGCAGATTTTGAAAAATAAGGTACTGTGTTCAATTCCAATTTTTTTTTGTTAAAAATATCATTAATTTTGCATAATCTAAAGGAAGGCTTCAAACGTTTGCACTGAAGTCTATCTTGTATTGTGGGAGATATTT
>Ga0123353_10008484_pt1 | contig 14043 bp, 4 predicted proteins | sample TergutLab28metaG_3_FD_92763 | JGI IMG/M metagenome (GOLD analysis project Ga0123353, IMG submission 92763) | Labiotermes labralis P3 segment gut microbial communities from Petit-Saut dam, French Guiana - Lab288 P3 | ecosystem: Host-associated > Arthropoda: Insects > Digestive system > Gut ... | reverse complement strand
GGGGGGGGGGGGGGGGGAGGGGGAGGGGGGGGGTTGGGGGGGGGGGGAGTATTTCGAACCCTTACAAATATTTTCGAAGCTATTAAATGTATGTAAAAAATTACATTCATAAATCCAAGTGCATCTGTTGGTCCTTTTAATAGATTCTAGGCATTTAATTAATGCACAGAACATGGAACATTTCAAGCTTTTCTAAACCTTTGAACTTGTTGTACATGGCCACATGTCACACTATTTTGAAAATAAACTGAATAATAGTCAACTAATTTCATGAAATCCAAATCTGTAAGAACTAATTTGGTAACTTATCTTGATGCCATTTCCCTTTCATTCAGTTATCAACGATAATTTAATGATATTTATTTTCTTCTTAGCAGTGCATTCGATCTTGTTTTACATCCTTTTTCACTCCATAAACTTTTTGCTTATGGGCTCTCAGATGGTCACGTAGACTGATTTCACTATTACCTTACTAATTGGCAAACTTCTGTACGCATTTTAGACTCTTCTTTGCCATCTGTCGAAGATTTTTCGTGTGTCCCACATGGATCTGTTCTAGATCCTCTGCTTTTAATGTATTCAAGAACCACCCTTGTAACGTACTTAAATATTCTAGATACCTATTATTTGCTGACGATATCAAAATTATTCGTGGCATATTTATGCACATGCAAAATAACCACTGCCACCGGGTGACAGGCCATTTGCAGCCACATATATACTATTATAATTTATGCTCAGGATTGTGCACGCCGCTGCAGTAGGTTATTTGAACTTAAACAAGGTTGGTGTGAGACTAACCTCATGAAATTAATCATCTGCACAACTGGGATTATGACCTTCACTATGGAACCAAATGCTCTTTACTGCGCTACAAAATATCCAATTATAATATAATCCGTACGGGCATCATCAAAATCTTTGGAATACAGACTGATATCAAACTGCATTTTCACGAACCTGTATACTGTATTTTCTCTAAATCCGTAAGATGTTGGGTTTAATTCGAACTATAACGTCTCCCTCTGCCTTTACTACCTTCGATTGTTGTTAACTTTGTATTTAACACTAGTCAGACCTGAACTTGGTATGCATCAATTATAGCTATGGAATTCTGTAACGTCTACGTAAGCCAAAAAGCTGGAACGCATTCAAATTTCTTCTTTTCTCATGACCAAGTTACTTACGAGATCCTTTCTTTTTAAATTTAAAGCCTCATGCCATTTACGACAGCAGACTCCACCTTCATGCACTACTCTTCATTTCTTTCTATTGATGCTGCCCATCTCTTCTGGATAACAATGGTGTCCGATTTCTTCCTCGTTATTTTCGAAACTCCTCCATGTTTTCCGTTACTCGTAAAAACCCTCCGTCCTGCCAATGTGCATTTCGGCTCTTAACCTGGTGTGCAAAAACGTCGTCATCTCTAGGATACACATTACTTTCTACAAACAGATTCTATGCTACAAGTAATTTGTGACGTTCTCTAATCAACCGATCAATATTTCCAGGATACGGGGATTTTGTCCCAGTAATTAATTTATATTGTTGTTTGGCTCCTCTTGTTATGTGTGCTGCTTTTGGTTTGTTTGCTTTGCCTTCCGTTTTTCGTTTTTGTGTATTTATGTTGATTTTGTGCTCTATTTGTGTTCTTGCGTTGGATTTATAGCTGGCACTTTTGCTATTGAGCCCGCACATTAATAAACACCTACCGTATTTACGGAATTATTATTATTATTATTATTATTATTGACGTTCATAGGGCCGTGCATCGAAATATATTTCTATAGTAAAACCACCTAGATGCACCAATGTATTACATTTATTTTATTTTGGAATGACACTCTACGTGTTTCGGGCGGTCTTTCCGTCCATCATTAGTAGTTCAAGACTGTACATACAGCAACAGGCATTTATCAGACAGATACTGCTATATGCTTCAAGCAGACAGCAGTATCTGTCCGACAAATGCCTGTTGCTGTATGTACAGTCTTGAACTCCTGATGATGGACGGAAAGACCGTCCGAAACATGTAGAGTGTCATTCCAAAATAAAATAAATTCGATACAATGGTGCATCTAGTTGGTTTTACTATAGAAAAATATTGTTATTATTAGCATCTTATTTAATTTTCCAGTCGGTACCAGAGGTTCATTTGCCCGGGAGGGAAAGGGTAAGGGAACAGGCATAAAGATGACTACTCACCTCTATATCGTACCAAGGTTATGAATGCGTAGAGCTATACCTCCACTTCCCCATGACGTGTATTAAGGACTGAATCCACTGTAGTTCTTGTGACCACCTCGTCTTATACACAGGTACTGAGGCTACGCGCTAACGTCAAACTTTCGCACAGTCGCCGTACTTGAAAGTACTGACTTAAACAGCTCTTCCATATATAATCCGTCCGTATGTGCACGATTTTTGCCCGGAACAAATTTCACATGCCCAGCTGCAATCGTGCGGCAAAACGAGTAACAAAACCAGTAAACGTCTTCTTGTTCCTCGGACATTCAGCTCATTGGTTAGTCGTTATATCGTTATACTGACTGAACTATCACCGCTCTCTAGCTACTGTATACATTAATTTCATTACAATTTGCACAACAGATACTAACACTACACAGTGAATGAATCAACAGAAAATTAATTATGCAATGTGCTCACAATTACAGAGGCTTCGTAACGTTAAAATAATATATCCAATAACACACAGGTCAAATGAATACAGCCTAAAATCGTAAACACAACCAAACTATAAATCAATTAAATCAGCTAATGCAAACCTCTCGATTATTTTCATTTCATAAACCGAGTGCCTTTACAATGTGTTTCTGTGTTTTGCCAGTACTATGATACACATCCGTGCTGAGAAACAAATTCTATTTCCCGATAGCTAAACGTGAAGACTGTGCATAATTGTTTGAAATTCTAGAACACACCAGAAACAGCTTACGGGGAAGCTGTCACTTAAATTGTACTCAAAATATGTGACTGATTAAGCAACCAGTGTTCTTTAATTAAAATTAACAATTGCTAAAAAATAAAATTTACCTTCGTACAAACCTATGAAGTACAGAATAATTGCAAGTGCCACCTGACTTAACACATAATAACCTCTGTATTTCGTCCACACGGTGTATCTATGTGTTTTCGTATAATTTTCAGGATGAAGACAAATTATTTTGCGAAAAAAAAACGATGACCTGTTAATCTTTATAATGGAAAAGCACTGTGTTTTCTGCAAGGTAAAACCAAGTTATTTTAAACGAAATTCAGATTTCAACTTTCATACTAATCTCATTGGAAGGACGAGCGGGCGAAGCGTGGTAATATGACAAAGCCATGTACTTTCCCTGCTTCTTCCTCCATTCCCAAATAAAGTGTCTCCCATTTCCCCAGCTTCAAAACCTTGCCATTTGCTTTTTCCGGATTTCAGTTTTCATACGATCCTAAGGAAACTGGCGTAAGATTTTGAATGAAGGGTTGGGGAAAATCGTGGGAACTTTAGTCGAGGATTAGATTTGAATTCGACTCCTTCGGAGCATTAGGTCGATTAACGTTCAAGACTGCGCCTGGATAAGTGAGTCAGTATAGCGACTAGGCTACGAGGTTCCAGGTTTCCGACAGGGGCGTGGGATTTTTTTCTTCTCCAAAACGCCCACACTGGCATTGGGGCTCACCCAACTTCCTATTCCATAGGTACCGAGGGTTCTTTGCCCGGCGAAAAAGCGGTTGGGGAGTTAAGTTGACCACTCACCTCCATCTACGGCCAGCGTTGAGATAGACCGTCAGTGACGTAAACAGAGACACCTTTATTCTTACCATTACCCGTCCAAGCCTTGTGAAATGTTTCAAGAATTCAGAGTATGTTAATCGTTTTGAAGATTTAAGTTCAACAAACGACGTTTTAAAACTCAGTTAATGCATCACAGGAAACATAACGCAATTCAATCACACAGAACGCTCCCTTGATGCATTTTATGGAACTGTGTGATGTGAGAATCACGCAAACACACTAACAAATTGTGCAGGCAACATGCAGACACTCAATGTGTTCAAGCTAGTGCCATATACAGTAACCACCTTGTTTTAATTAGTTAATTTTAAGAGGCTGGCTCGTATAAATCAATTAAATAAATGAATCCAAAATGTTGGCCAAATTACAAATATGGCCAACCTGAAATTCAGTTGCAATCAATTGCACTGTTTGACTTGTAACTTACTTTTTATGATGGCGGTGATGTCGTGGGTCACGTGGGCAGGGAACTGTCCCAGCAGGTCCATCACGGTGTTGTGCTGTGAATCACGGATCCCCAGATCTACACCACCATCCAGTAGTGTCCTCACAACCTCAACCTTCCCGCAGAGGGCCGCCTCGTGCAGCGCCGTCCCTCCTGCAGTCCGCACATTGACGTCTAAGCCCGCAGCCAGTAACACAGCCACCACGGCTCTGAGGACATACACAGTAACAGACCGTCCCCTTAGGATTCAAATCTCAGCTCGAAAACAAATTGTCGCTCAAGAAACAGCGATCTGTCGTAACCCCCGGATATACAATTTTACAGGAGACAGAGGCAACTTGACAGATTCTTAACAAACGAACGTTATATGACGACAAATTTCTGTTTCATGAGCGCTATGCAGTTCTTACAGGCAAATGCCATAACCGAATCCGAAACTGGATCACGGCCGCGTCCTTCCACTGTAACTTATTAAGCACGCATCTACTAAGAGCCACTAATGGTGTCGTTAAATAAAACAAACATAAAAATTTACCTCCGCCCTAAATTTATGAGTAAATATTCTGTATTGCCCTATGAGTAAAATAAAATTTATCGCCTTTTAGGAAATCCGACGATTCCACGGCATGTTCACAAGGTACGGTATGGAATTCTAAGCCAGTTTCAAACTAATCTACATTTTCTCGCTATATTTTAAGATCAATTTTAATATCGCCTTTCAATTACGCTTAACCTTTCCAGGAAGTCTCATCAGGTCGAAGAGGAAAATGTGGGCAGGGAACAGACAACACAATAAGGAAGTGAAAATGTATACAAATTTTCAGTCAGAAATTCTGAAAGGACCTACGTGAGATGGAAAGATGCTAAAATGGGTCTTTCAGGCACTCAGCGACTATGAGATTCTCGTACCAGCGCTATACTCTTAGGTCTAAATTCTTGCCATCATCAGCCCCACAGTAAGTTACAAAATTACTAATGCGTCTGTTGCTTAAGTAGGCCTACCCATTCAAGTCTAGTTTTCCCGAAAACCGTGGACTGAACGGCCTTGCTCTCCGATCTTTATTGAAAGCCAACACACACAAAAGTCAGTCCGTGGACAACAAATTAGGTCTAATCTTTCGTTAAGGCCGCGACATCCGCATGGAACACGTGTTCTGTACGTAAGAATTCAAGTTCTAACAGCGGTGACTATATGAGTTGTGATGCCGTGTAGTCTGGCAGAAAAGTACTGATGGTTCACATGAACTCAATCCCAACACCACCAGTGTGCGGGTGAAACCGTGGCAATACACTACCACAGAAAATGAGTAAACCATACCGCGTGAACCACACACTTAAGGTCATGCCACAGCTCAGGCAATAGGCATCCTACCACTAACGGCGGAGACTCAGTTTCTGTCCTAGCGTAGTCCACGCAAGATTTGTGGTAGACAGCGTGGCAGTCGACAGCTGTACTCTTCCTACTCATTATAATTCCACGAACGCTCCACACTCGTCTGATAAAATAAGCGTAAGTGCCAAATGAGTTAGCTAGACGAGCTGATACGCATAACGTAATGCCTAACATAACTCTAACGTTTTAAAGCCTCAAGCCTTTCCGGATTGACTAAAGTAGAGAAAGGAGAAATGAAGAAGAGGGCTATGGTTGAATTTTGGGGTTTGTTGGAAAAATAATGAAAAATAGTTTTCTGACCAATGTTCCTCCTAGGGTACTGCTTTGTTTAAACGTTCCCAGGTATTGACCGCTTGTCCTTCTGACGAAAGAGAACAAATTAAATTAAGGTTATGTAGCTTTGTTGAAGTGAAACTGACAACCGACGTAAGCCTCAAGTTCATGTACATGACATTTGCGAAGTCGGTTTATACGATAGACTAAATACGGTTTGCCTGCATTACAAACACCGGCCGGTTATTGCTGTTCAAAAGAAAATCACACAAAGCATGTAAATACACTGTGTAGAAAATGCTGATGTAAAATGGCGATTAAACATTTAAATTTAACGTAAATTCTACGACTAAACCACACCCTTGAGAAAATGCAATAATCTTACCGCGTCTTCCTAAAAAATAAGTCACATTCTATACAAATTCGTCGCCGTACAGCAATCCGAGATAAACAGTCTGAACGGATTCTCTGCCAATTTCATTAATACAAGATTATAACAATTTCAGTTGAAAAGCAAATGCCGATCAATTCTGAACGATGGCTCTATCAGTCACTGGATTATCGGTTTCATATACATAACGGTTGACAGAAGAAGGAGAAATGACCTCCTGGTTTCATTACATCGAAACATTACATTACACGGTGTCCAGTAGCCTGGTAATATTATTTCGTACACAGCCAATAGCGGAACCAAATAAACTCAATACTGCTGCATGACGATAAATGAGCAACATCGCAGATCAACCATGGGATTATTTTCCCAAAATGCAATATCATCTCCCGTGAAATATGAACCAAACTTAATCTAAACATCATGTACGTATGTATGTATATATAAAATATTGCACGCAGTGGCCCCTTTGTGAACTTCCGCTGCATGATAACGCGCCTGAGGGGGGCGGCATGACATGAACCATGCCCGGTGCTTCATCCTTTTTGGTGAGTTTGTTTGCCAATAATAGCATCACATTCAATCTGGTGGAGTGGGAAGGGGATCCCAGTAATAGCCTCCCAAACTAACAGAGAGGTGGATATGCAACTAGTATCGTGCTGCATTGACCGGAATGGATGCAGGCCTGTCGTACCTACTGTGGAAACGTGGACGATGAAGGCTACAAAAGTGTATCAGTCGTCTGCATCTAGGCCTGCGAAAGGCAGTGTCTCACACGGTAAACCGATCTTCACTGCACCGATGGCACGCTGCACAGTATTTCTTGAGACGCGCAGTCGCACAGTATCTCGACGTTCTCTGTATTTTACGACATACCCTAGTTCCACGATCATGTGCAGAATACGCACTGGGCCCCATCCTGAGCCAGAGAATCCAGACCGTATCCCACATCCTCTTTGTAGACGAATGTAATGAATCGGCACCCTACTTAGAAACTAAGAGTGCTGAGATTCTCAAGAAAATGTCCACCTTTTATGGTACCCTGAACGTTCATTAACGTGTTCACAGTCACACTGTATTTCTTCTTGGCATCAAATGTTTTATCCTCCTCACACAAACTAGTACAAAATACCTTTCCGCAATAAGACAACCTCCTTTACGAGTCCTTAAATTTTTATTTATTTATTTATTTACTTGTGGTTTATTTAATCAAGCTCAGATTATAAAGCATCAAACGGTTGGATTAGTGACTAATAAATTACGTGGACCTAGAAGAAAGGGGTTTTGGTTCTGTCCTAACATTTGCATTGACAGACTGAGAAAAACCACGGGAAAACAAGAGAGGCGGTGACAAGGCCGAGGTTTAAACCTGAACCACCAACTACGAAGCAGACGTGCACTTGACTGCAACTTTCTACAATATTTCGAAGACGATCGTCTTTATTTTCATTCAGTTTGCTGCGGCCTGTTATCTCCCATGCTGATGTTCATCCAGTTGGTCCCAGAAATTCACCGCTATGTATGGACACTAAATGACCATTACCGTTTTCTCAACAGCCCGCCATTGGACCATGGCCCGAGCAACTTAAATACAATCACTATGCACCACACATACTAACACTTAGCAGCTAAGTGTGTATCCTCCACCTTCTTCATAATTCGCTTCTATAGAAATCCTACAGAGTGGTCTAAAATTGCATTCCAGTATGAGCAATCGTAAAAAGAGTTCTTGTAAATTAATCTGTGTGGCAACTATTTTTAGATACATTCTTGGTTAAGCTCTTGTCACCAGAAAGACACCTCAGAATAATATAAAACCGCTAACTTCATAGCTCACAGAGAACAAAGTTGCATTTTCATTATAAAGAACCAATTAATGTTGTGCAGGAAAATAATCGCCGTTTATTGCAAAAGTCAAAACGTACACATACAGTGAGTAGGTACAACGCAGACTTCGTAATTTTAAGGTATGTGATACATACTGTAAGAATTGTGCTTGAAGTGTTAGTAGTCCTATGTAACGTTTGCTCTACATCCTTCTTGCACTGATCACTATCATGTGTTCAGGGTGTATGTGTATGTGGTTTGCTGAATATTGCCTGGCAGGTTTCGCTATATGTATATATATGTTGGCTGTGGTGACAGGGGGTTGGGGCTGTACAGGGATAGAGGGAGTGAGATATGCTGTCTCGCTATACAAGTACGCCGAGCCGTGATTGCATGCATGCCCGGTCACATATATTAACACACACACCCATACACCCTTCAGGCAGTATGACTGCCACAGATCTGTGTGCTCAGGTACTGAACCTCTGTGTGTCTGCATAGAGCTACGGGATCCTTACAGTGCCCATTTGCTAAGTATGGGTATATCTTATGCTGAGTACCATGTTTCCTAGAGCGAATACTCGTATTTCACCTATCTGTCTGTCCCGGCGGGGCTATTCCAGTCACACGAACTACAAGCACAGAAAACCGTTTCTAGCATGTAACATACAGACATTTTTGACGGGTCGTTAAGGGCACACAGACATCAAAATATAACACTAAGAAACAGAACGGATTGAAAAAGCTTTGGTGTGCCTGTAAAATTACATTTCAGGATAAAGTGGAGCGATTAATGTCATAAATGACAGGTGAGGAACTTGCGATCGCTGGTTGGGGCAATAAGGGTCAAAAATGGACCTCACGCGGAATGGTGCTGCAACACGAAATTCGTGTAAAACCTTCCACACTTCTGGCACTTATTCCAAGTAACAATGCTGGCAGGCCGGTCCAGTTTTCCCACAGAACCCACACGGATCATCATCCACTTCCTTGTTCTCTGCCATGGCAAAAATAAAACTGTCCATTTGGAAAATTCTGCGCCTCCTCATGTTGTTCCATTTCGCTCTCTGGAGTATTTCTCAGACGTGTAAACAGTTTTCTCCCACGAAGTCAGATGACGGACCTGCCGCTTCCTATTCTGTGTTCTTTCTTTACGGACTGATTGTGCTTGATATGGAACGATTTCGGCAAATCTAGAAAACTGGAGAAAATGCTGTAATTCAAGAGCTACTGAGTGTGGACCAAGAATTTCACGATCCAGCAGTCGTTAGAGTTCCACCAACGGACAAAGGTCCACTACCGGATAAAGTTCCGGCAATGGGCGAAGGCCGAAGCAATGGATGAAAATCCAGCAAAGAACAGGGTACCAGCAATGGGCCGACTTCGAAGACTGCTGACGACGGAAATTTATGCATTGGAATGTCATTCCCGTTGTACGTAAGAATACGTGAACACTGAAATTCTTCTGTAGCATTAACAAAATTTACGGCTTTGTTCCATGCTGGCGCAAAACGCATTCCAGGATCGCATTTCATAAAGAATGCATTTTGATGGGTGTGAATCCGAACACTGAAACCAGTTCAGAGAAAGTCTTATTAAAATCATCGACAACCTGGGTTCAATGCTGTCCTTCACGTGTCCTCACAGACAACAGAGAATTTCTCTGCATAAAATTACTGAACCAATATTTGCCTGATAAGTGTTCTTCCAAGAAACATTGACTGACTGTCCACAAAAACGTTAAGTTGCTCTGCGCACTTGCACTTGAATCATAACAAAGTTTATGCGAGGCTCTGCAGTATCTTGCACAATCCATTTTCAAAGTCAGCACCCAGCATGGTGGAATCTTCTAAGTTTAGCAGGTTAGTACCATCACATGTCCTAGATGAAGGTCTAAAAGGGACTTCTACAAGTCGATTTCAAATCGTTGTGTAGGAATCCCCAAATTTAAGAATCCTTAAATTTATAAAAATTACCGCCTTACACCCTTTGAAACGAACTATACTGACTATTTAGAATTATGACCCTTCTCTTTGCACTTTCCAACGACGTGCAACACATGTCAGCATTTCACACAGGTTCAGAAATGTATGTAATAAACCACTTTACCTCGAAATTGTGATCGAAACTACCGACTTTTGGAAGTTGTGGTAGTGATTAACAAACTGGCAATAAAATTTGAAGTAAACTAACAAAGAGCACCATCTGTGGCCAGAAATATTAATTACGTTACTTGGCTACGCGTGACACATGAAGGTAAGTTTTAATATCAGTTTTGTTAACTTAACCGCTATCTACTATCACACACATATCGGACATGAATATGAAGTGATAACGCATGATGTGCAACTTACTTGACTCTAACAAACAATGAACTGGTGATAAGGACGTCACAGTGAAATAACTATGCAATACAGGAAAACAAACAGCTGCCTCTCTGTTGACACGGGAATGGTGACTGTCTTGCGCAAGCCTTCTGAGCAGTATCCTCCGTTGTTACTTTGATGATCGGGAAAGCCCCGCACTGCCCTATGCCTAAGAGCTAGACCCACTGTCGCTATTGTCCCCATTTATAAAGTAACTGTTACAGTTACTCACACGTAAACTGGGTGGTGGTTCTTGCCGAAAATAACTTGTCGTTGCGCAGCAGTCAAGGGCTTCCTGTTTCAGCCAGAAATGCAGTCGAAACCCTTGGCAATAAAATGTTACCGCTGCTAAGTAGCATCGCTCGTTACATCAAGATGGCGTCTTTGACGTCTTTCAAGTTGAAATACTGGCAAATAAGCAACACATTTAAACCGTAAAAATTCTTAAGCCACTAAATTTACTGCAATAACTATACCTTCCTAATAATTATTACTACAAGTTAAGATCAGGAAGCCCTCAAAATAAAAACAAAACTTCATGTTTTGTTGCTGAAGAGAATCAATGTAATCCCCGGACCGCTAAGGCACAACTAGCCGACTCTCGGTTGAGAAATATTAGCCTACTATATGGAGAAGAAACATATACGGGGCACAGAGAAACAGGAGAGTGCACTACACTCACTTGGTTCAAAGTATGAACTTACGACGTACTGTTGTGAAAGTGGTAATAAACCACCGGTTTTCACGAAATACGAGGTATTTCTTGAGAGGCCATGCAACCTGTAAGGTAAAAGGTAAAGTGCACCCTTGTACAGGCACTGAGGTTCTGTACAGGCCGTACGGCCCATAGCGGTAGCTCTACTCTTTCTTGACCACGGCACTAGAAGGGGGTTAGGCCATGGAACCTATACGATAAGGAAAACAACTGCAAAATTTCTAGCTTTTCTCGATCATCAGTTAGAAAATGTTAGTATGTTTTAATTTTTAGCATTTTTTATCTTCCCACACACTTACAAAACAGAACGTTTATCTAAGGACGCTGTCATTAGTCTAAACAAGTGTTTTTTTTTTAACCCTGGGTTTCCTTGAAGAAGTGTCAGGGGTTCCGTGAAGCGCTGATGAAAGCTTGGGAATTTTGTATGACGTCTAATTACTGTACCAACTTGCTTCTATAATAATATTAAACTATGAACATTTGTTGAAATCGAAAGACAGAGCAAAATATGTAGGGATCAACGTCAACGTCGAAAATGACAAAGTCAGTGGCACAAACAAAGAGAGAGAGAGAGAAGTGAAATATTGGCAAATAACGATCACGATACTGAGGAGTTGGGAGTTTCAAATATCTAGGAGCAATAATAAATAACAATAATGATAAAACTGAAGACATTAAAGCTAGAATTCTAGCTGCTAACAAAGGCTATTACTCTCTGCAAACTATATTTAGATCTAAATAAAAAAAAACGAAATAATAAAACAAAGCATTCTTTCGGCCAGTATTGTGCTATGGATGTGTTAACTGGTTCCTAACACAAATGGCAGAACATATGCACATGCATACTTCCTTATTTATTCACCTTCTTTCTTACTTACTTACTCACTCCATGCAGTACAGTACATCTTGAGAAGCTAACCGGTTCTTAGCTAGTCACGAAATTCCTCGCATTTTATGGAACACGAAGGCATTTACAAGTCCCTGTCACCTGTACCTATCCTTGGCTATACGCATTTGAAAGGAAAATACTTAGAACATATGGCCCAATACAAGACTGAGGGTACTGGCAAACTATGCAGATGAATGAAATAAAGAAATTTGTGGCCTTTACAAAGACCTAAATGTCGTGGGTTTACGAGTATGGTTTGACTTTTGTCAGAAACGGCGGTCAGAGAAATCCAGATAGTCACAAGCACCTTACATAACAATCCATACAACTACTACAAATATCATCAATTCCGATAATATAACAAAGAATAAAGAAAAGGGGAAAGAAGAAGATAAACATGGAGGCAAGAACCAAGAAAAATGGGCTACTTTTACATATTGTGGGAAAGAAGTAAAATACGTCACCAAATTATACAAAGGTACTGATATAAAAAAAGCATACAAAACTAGTAAAACTATTGTGAAAATTTTAGCATAAACAAACAATAGTGAGATTGAGAAATTTAGCGAAAGTGGTATTTACCAACTCACGCGTCTAGATTGCGGGGAAAATACACCAGGCGGACTGGCATATCATTCCGCAAGAGGTATAATGAACATCTTCAATTTTTCAAACATCAAAATCCAAACTCGACATTTGCAAAACACCTACATAATACTGGGCACTTATTCGGTCCCATGGTTAATATCATGGACATTTTACATTTTGCAAAAAAAGGAAAACTTATGAATTCCTTGGGAAAATTCTACATTTATACTGAGACAAAAATAAATAAATCAACGAAGAATCTACAACAGGATGCAATATAGTCTACGGTGTCACAATACAACACGAGAACGACATATGTCGACTTTAACCACATGCAAGTCTTCCGATACACTCACTGTGTGCCACAGTCACGTTCCACCTAGCCACAGGTAAACATCCCTTCAGCACCACCACCTTGTCAGCGCGCTACGCCAACACACTACAGTATTAGCAGACCATACAATATAGGCGTTTTTCCCCATTTGGTTATTTAAAATATTACAGACACTCAACTGTGTGCCTCGGTTTCCAAACAGGAATTAAAAGAGAAAAATTAAAAAGAGACCAAACAGCACCGAGTGTAATACAAAAATCGTAGAAGACTCAAACTACGAACTCTCCCTACAACACAACAGCCTAAACGTTAATAGTAATTTCAAGATTTATTTAGATTTTGTACTTTATATTTATATATTTTTGTATTCTATATTTTACCAATATAAGAAAACGGTGACTGTAAACAAGGGGCCCTTATATTTTACTTCATTGTACCTTCCTTTGGATGAGTTTTGTATTGACATGCCTGATAATGGCCTCAGAAAAGGCCGAAATATGTAGCATACATGTCAGGCGCAATTAAAACAAATCAAAGTTGTGTTCGATGAAGTAATTGTCGTTTATTTAATCAAAGATGATATTAAAACTAAAAGACTAGAATGGGCGGGTCACGTCATAAGAATGAACGATGAAAGGATCCCAAAAATATTCTTAATGGGAAATTCCACAACATAATATCAGTGGAAAAAACCAAGAACAAAGTAGGAGAACGTTGTCCAGAAGGATGCATTATAAGTCCCAGAATACGGGGATGGAAAAGTCCAGCCAGGGATAGAGAGGAAATGGAGGTGCCTTTGGGGGAGGTCAGGGACCAGAAGGGGCTGTAGTCCCACACATGGATGGATGAATATTAGGTAATATTAAACAAGTATACTACATATTGAAATGGAATAAATCGGAAAGAAAGAGGTGCATAACTTTCGAAAATTTGGTCCTTAATGAGAGACGTTGCACCACGAAGACTAATCCAAGAAGGGTCGCTGTAAACACTAGCTGTCCACCTCATTTGACCAGTCCATGG
>Ga0123353_10008483_pt1 | contig 14043 bp, 10 predicted proteins | sample TergutLab28metaG_3_FD_92763 | JGI IMG/M metagenome (GOLD analysis project Ga0123353, IMG submission 92763) | Labiotermes labralis P3 segment gut microbial communities from Petit-Saut dam, French Guiana - Lab288 P3 | ecosystem: Host-associated > Arthropoda: Insects > Digestive system > Gut ... | reverse complement strand
TGAATGTGCGGCTGCCCGACGTCAGGACGGCGAAGTACGACGTGATCGTGCACTGCGGCGCCGCGGCGATAATACCCGTGCGCCCCGACAAAAAAATAATTTTGGTCAGGCAGTACCGCGAGGCGGTCGGGCGTGAAATCCTCGAGATACCCGCGGGGAGGCTCGAGAAGGGCGAGGACCCAGCGGAATGCGCGAGGCGCGAACTTAAGGAAGAAACCGGATGCGCCGCGGCTGACATGGATTTTCTTACCAAGTTTTACCCGGTCGTCGGCTACAGCACGGAAATAATCCATTTTTACGTCGCCCAAAACTTAAGTTCGGGCGAACCCGATCCCGACGAAAACGAATTCGTCCGCGCGGAAGCCTACTCGCTCGCGGAGGCGCTAAAAATGATCGATTCGGGCGAAATAATGGACGGCAAGACGATCGCCGCGCTGCTTTTATACGAGAGGCAAATAAATAAACCGGCGGCGCTATCGGAATAAGCCCGCGAACTGCGAAAGCTTTTTTTAACCCCGAGAGATAGCGCCCAAAGCGCCATCCGCATTTTTCGCGTTCGCTTTGCCGCGCGAAACCCTGCTTGGCTTAATATCCGCCGAGCTGTATACTACAGGAGTAGCGCATGAAACGCGCTCCTTTTATAATCGATAATAATCAACATGCCGGAGAGGAAATATAAATGTCCCTTCACAAGCTGGCCGAAGCGATGATGATCCATTTTAACGACACGCGCTATAGCGAGCACTCGCTAAAAGCCTACGCCTACGCGGGCCTTATCGGCTGCGGGGAAAACCTTTGCGGCGACGAACTCCAGATACTTTCCGCCGCGGCGCTGCTGCACGACGTCGGGATTCCGCGGGCGCTCGAGATTTTCGGGAGCGCGGAGGCGAAATACCAGGAGGCCGAGGGCGCAAAAATAGCGCCGGCGCTTTTATGCAAAGCAGGCTTCGCGGGGGACGATGTCGATAAAATTGCATGGCTCGTCGCGAACCACCACAACGAAAGCCTTGCCCCGGGCGACGCGCTACTGCAAATATTGATTGAGGCGGACCACCTCGTGAACCTTTCGGAAGGCAAGCAGCCGACCGAAAAAATCTTCGGGGTCAAAGACGGTTTTTTTAAAACGGAAACCGGAAAAAATCTAATTTCCGCGCTGTTCGGCCTATAGCATGGGCTTCTCGCTGCTTTTCGACGAACGGACCGACTTTTATTTTACGCGCCGCGCCAACGAATCGCCCGGCGACTTGCGTCTTTCCGCCTTCGCCGAGGAGGTTTTTAATTCCGACGGCACACTGACAGAAATTTTCAATAGAAAACCATTGGACCAGGCAAATATCCGGCGCAGGCTGGATATTTTTTTTGACATGGAAGAAGATTGTTGCCACAAAACGCTCGCCGACTTCGCCGACGGGTTTATAACGGCGCTGCGCTTCCTGGAAAATTCTACCAGGTCCGGTCAAAAAATCGCGAGGGACAAATGGGCGGCCGACGCCGCGGCCGCGTACCGCGAATGCCTGACGCGCCTAAGCTCGGGGCTTAAAAACGCCGGGGTAAAGTCGGCCGGGTTGGCCGGTCTTTTAAATCTTACCGACGGCATCATAAAATCTTCCGAGTTCGTCGGCCTCGCTTTTGAGCTTGACGAAATATTTAAAACACTCTCGAGGGCGCGCTATTCGATGGAGATCGACCTGCCGAAAAAACGCGTCAGGTTTTGGGGCGAAACGGAGGCCCCGAACCGCGGCGGCGGTTTTGATGAGGCGTTCGCGCCGCTTGGGCTCGTGTCGCCGGACAAGGACATGGTCCCGTTTCCCGACGACGAGCTCAACTATTTCGAGCTGACGGTGCTTTCAAAAATTGGGAGGGCGCATCCCGGCGCGTTAAAGGCGCTCGACGGATTTGCTATAAAGCGCGTCCCGTTCATCGACGCGTCGGTCGAAAGCGTCCATACCGAAATTAAGTTTTTGCTCGCCTACCGCTCCTTCATGGATTCCCGCCGCAAGGCCGGCGTCCCGTTCGCGTATCCGGGCGTGGCGGGTTCGTTTTCCGAGGCGCATATAAAAGGCGGCCGGACGCCGGAAGCGCAAGTCAAGGATTTTCGAGAGTTAACGCCAAATGATTTCGCGGTCAAACGCGGACGGGAGTTCGCGTTTGTTTCGGGTCCGGCGTCTTGCGGCAAGAAAACTTACGCCGCAATGGTCGCGCAGATCCACCTGCTGTATTCGCAGGGGCTGCCCGTCCCGTGCGAAGAAGCTTCCCTCGCCGCGTTTAAAGATATCAAGCACTACGCCGCCAGGGAGGAGAACCCCAAGGCCGCTGCGGGAAGGCTCGCCGACGAGATCGGATGGCTCAAGCGCATCTGCGACGACGCCAAAGACGGGAGCCTGTTCGTCTTCCACAATATTTTCGCTGGCGCCGCCGCGTACGAAACCGAAACCCTATATAGAAAATTTATCTGCGCGCTCGCCAAAAAAAACTGCGCGGCGCTTTTCGTCACGTCGAAAGACGAGCTGCCGGGGGCGATACCGGAAATCGAAAGCATAACGCTTGATACCAACCATAAAGCTTCGCTCGCGGACGGCGCGGCGGACAATAGAGACGATCCGTACGAAAACGAGTTAAGCGGGGCGCCCAGTTGAGGCCGTCGCTTTTGTATCCGTTCGGAAACGGGCAAAGAGGGGCGCCCAGTTGAGGCCGTCGCTTTTGTATCCGGGCGAACCTCCCGCCAAAGCCAACGCCCCGGGCGGCCTCGAGGGCGACCTGCATTTAGGAAACGTCGTCGCGCGCATGGCGCGCGGGGACGAACATATCGCCCAGGCGGCGCGGAGGGCGTTTTTCGAGGGCGGCCTCCCCGACGAGGCGACGCTTATTTACAGGCAGGAAATTATTAAGGACGCGCTTAGCGGCGGCGAAATCTACAGGACTATCTACGGGCTTGCTAAGGACTCGTGCCGGATGCAATCCGAGATCCACCGCAAGCTGATTGTTTCCGCGAAGAAGTCGGGCCAGACCCTGGCGCGCCTTGCCGAGATATATCAGCTCCTGCTTGAGACGCTCGGCGACTGCCGAAGGTTCGCCGCAAAAATGAGGGAGTACAGGCGCCATTTCGTATCCGACGGAACCAAAAAGTTCTTTTATATCTTCACCGACACGCTTGACAAGACGGCGCTCGATAAAATGGAGGCCTGCGCGCGCGCGCGCTACGGAACCGTGGCCGGATCGCGCTTTAGTTTCCACGCGGAGATCGGCCCCGGAATGAAAAGCGGCGGCTACATGATCGGCGGCGCTTTGCAAAAAAGCGAATTGAAGGCTAAGAAACGCTTTAGGATTAGGATTTCGGCCGACCGCGAATCGTTCGTGACTTCGATGGAACGCCTGACGGATGCCGCGCAGCTGAAGGTCTACGGCGAGTTTGGCGAGGCGATCCAAAAATTCCGCGAACTGTTCCTCTCGGTCCGCGACGAGCTGGCGTTTTACGCGGGCTGCGTCAACCTTCACGAAAAGCTGACGCAATTCGGCGTACCGGTCTGCTTTCCCAGTTTCGCGGGTATTCGCGCCGAGGCCCCCTCCTTCGCGGAGCTGGCGGACGCGAGCCTCGCGCTCGAGCGCGAGACGCGGCCGACCGGAAATTCGCTCGACCTTAGCCGCGACAGGCGGATAATAATCACCGGCGCCAACATGGGCGGCAAGTCCACGATGCTCAGAAGCGTCGGCTGCGCGCTGGTGATGGCGCACTGCGGCATGTTCGTCGCCGCGAAAAAATTTAGGACCGGTCTCTTCGACGGGATACACTCTTTTTCCTACGAAGGCGCCGCGCCGTCCGGCGGGTCCGGCGATTTTTTGCGCTTCGAACGGGCGTTAAAACGGGCGGGCGTCAACTTCATGATGCTTTTAAACGAGCCGTTTTCCTCCATGTCCGAAACGGCGGGTTCGGCCCGCGTAAAATCGGCGCTTCACGAAATATGCGAACGTGGCGGCGCCGCGATACTGATCACGCATTTCCACAAGGCGGCGCGAGAAATGGCGGCCGAAGACGCGGGCGGCGCCCGTTTTTTAACGACCGAGCTTGACTCAGACGGCAGCCCGACTTACGTGATAACGGACGGCCAGCCGAAAATGACGGGCGCCGGGGCAAGGATTTTCGACGAAATATTCGGCGAATAAAAATTATCGGGAGGCATGCGCATGGTGATTTCGCTTCAGAAATATTTTTTTAGGGAAACCGAAAAAACGATTTTGACCCACGGCGCGTTCGAAGTCTCGGCGTTCCGCTATCCGTCGGGCGTCGAGGCGCTCAGGGTTCGCGGGAAGCGCTGCGAGGCGGTCTTTCTGCCGTACCAGGGCCAGCAAATATGGCGGTGCGCCTTCGACGGGCGCGAGCTCGCGATGAAATCCATCTTCGACGCGCCGGTCGAGACAAGCGACTACCTCTCGACGTACGGCGGCTTTTTGCTGCACTGCGGGGCCACCGCGATGGGGGTCCCGTCAAAGAACGATACGCATCCCCTTCACGGCGAGCTTCCGAACGCGAGGTATTCCGACGCTTATGTCGAATGCGGCGAGGACGCTTCGGGCAAATGGATTTCGGTCGGCGGGAGCTACCGCCACGCGGTGGCGTTCAACCACGACTACGTCGCGTCGCCGAGGGTGACGCTTGGCGAAAACGCGACCCTTCTTGAAATCGAGATGAACATAAAAAACCAAAAACGAACCGAAATGGAACTCATGTACCTCGCGCACATAAACTTCAGGCCGTGCAACGACGCGACGCTCGCCTACAGCGCCGACTACGCGAGCGAATCGGTCGAGATTGAGACGAACGTGCCTTCGCACCTCAAATCCTCCTCGCCGATCGAGGATTACAAGGCGTTTTTACACAGGCTTCGGGATAACCCCGCGCTCCACCATACCATGGGAAAAGAAATGCTCTTCGATCCGGAAGTGGTCATGAAGATCAAGTACAAAACCGACGCGGACGGCTTCGCCCACAGCATTCAGCTGCGTCCCGACGGAAGCGCGGATTACGTTTGCCACGACGCCGTCGCGATGGACACCGGCGTAAGGTGGATATCTCGCACTCCCGACCAGGACGCGCTGGGACTCGTGCTTCCCGCCAACGCCGGCAAGGAGGGCTACCTGAGGGAAAAGGCGCTTGGCAGCGTAAAGACGCTTGGCCCCGGAAAGACGGCGCGCTTTTGCATGCGCGCGGGCGTTTTAAACGAGAGCGAAGCGCGCGAAATGAAACAAAAGATCGACAAAATAGCGGGGCGCGCATAGCGGCGGGACCGCAAAGGCGATTCGGCGTTTCCTAAAATATTCGTTCGCTAAATAACGGGATTAAAAATAAAGACCGCGGTATATTTTAAAGGGCGGGCCGGAATTTTTAATTCCGGCTAGCCCGCGCAGACGGAGGGAGGCGGCCGGCTCGGACTGGATCGAAAATCTAAACAAAGCGATCGCCTACATAGACAAAAACCTTGACGGCGAGATCGACTACGCCGAAATCAGCCGCATCACCGTTTCGCCGGTCGCGCTGTTCCAGCGCTTCTTCGTGCTTGCGGCGGGGGTGACCCTTTCCGAATACATCAGGAGGCGCAGGCTGAACGGCGCGCTTTCCGATTTGCGTAGCGGCGCGAAGATTATCGACGTCGCGGCGAAATACGGCTACGAGTCGCCCGACGCGTTTTGCGTCGCGTTCAAGCGGCTGTACGGGATCACGCCGTCGCGGGCGAAAAAAACCAAGGAAAGGCTTAAGTCGTACGACCGCATTTTTTTCACGCTGACCGTTTCGTACGTAAAGGGGGAAAACGACATGGCGCTTTTAAACATCGACAGGTACCGCTACAACGAGCCGCTTTTCGAGGGCGCGCGCATAGTGCTTAACGCCTCGGGCGCGAGCTTTACGCCCGAATACATCCAAGGGCTGTCGGGCGCGGCGTTCAAGATCGCGGGGGGCTGCCCGAGCCGGCCGACCTGCGTTTGCGACTACTGGACGCCCGACTTCATCCGGATGCTTGGCTACGAGATAACCGAGCTGCCCTGCTTCGACGAAAGCGGAAACGACGTATGCGGCGCGCTCGTCGAGGCGGTGAAGAAGCATATCGACGGCGGAAGGCCCGCGCTGGTCTGGCACGCGTTCACCAACTACGAGTACGACGTCGTCTGCGGCTACGACGACGACGCAAAGCAGTTCGTCGGGCGGGGCACGTACGCCGGAAACGACGAATACGCAAGGGAATCCTGGGACAGGCCGAAGACGTGCGACGGCGCCCCGGCGTTCGGCGCGATGCTAGTAGGGGAGCGAACCGGCGCGTTCGACGAAAGGAAGGCGGAGCTAGATTCCGTTAAAAACGCCGTCAAGCACGCCAGAAACGAAGCGCCCGCCGCTAATTTTTGGGAAGTCGAAGGCATAAAATTTTACAGGCAATGGGCGGACGATTACGCGAAGGAAGGCAAAGAGCGCGGCGCGGCCGACGCGTACTGCTACGAGGTCTATTCGTCCGCGAGAAAGGCGGGCGCGATATACCTTCACGGCCTTGCGGGCAAATACGACGGCGAGGCCTACGACTGCCTCCGCTACGCGGCCGCCTGCTTCGAGAGGGAATGCGCCGAGCTTGACAAGGCGCGCCCCTATCTTTCGTGGGCGTCGCCCTGGGGGATCGACGAGGAGCGCAGCAAAAACGTCGCGCCGCTGCTTGCCTCGGCGTCCGGCCATTATGAGAAGGGCGTCGAATATTTAGAAAAATTCCTGTCGCTTATAGGCGAATAATAACTTTCCGCGTTTTCTATCTGTCCCATGTTTTAATTTTCCGCATTATTTAACGCCCGGCCCGAACGACGGCCGGGCGCTTCCGGCGGCCGCGGCCGTTTGCCTCGCGCACGCGCTCTTTTTGCCATTAAACATATTTTTCAGCGATTCCTCATTTTATATTGTATCCTAACCCCAATTAAATCTATTGGGGGCTTCCGCCGTTGCGCTACTCAAACATCGAATACACCGATATGATGACTTTCAAGGGCGGGGGGCCGATGCTCTGCGAGCTTTTCGGGCCGCTCGTCGGCTTGGAAGCGGAGTGGGCGGCGCAGGGGGCCTCGACCGACGAGATTTCGCTTGCGGCGTTCGGCTTCGACTACGTCTTGTTCGCGGACGCCGGGGCGGCCTGCGGTTTCATCGGCGGGACGCCCGAGGAAACGATCGAGGAAAGCGAGCGGTTCTTGATCACCCGCGACCGCATGGGGCGCACGATGAAACTTGCGAAGGATGTCGCGACGATCGCGCTTCCGCTCGACTATCCGGTCAAGGACGCGGACGATTGGCTGAAGATGAAGGCCCATTTCGCGTACGACGACTGCCGGGTTGACGTCGATTCCGCGCTGCGCGCGGCGGCCATGCGGAAGGGCGGCGCGCTTTCGCGCGTTTCGGTGCCGGGCGCGTTCGGCGCGGCGCGCGACCTGATGGGGGACGAGGCGGTCTGCATGGCGCTCTACGACCAGCCCGATCTGCTTCGCGATATGTTCGTGACGTTTGCAAAAACGTCAGTGGAAGTGATAAAAAAAGTCGGGCGGATCGTACCGATCGACAATGTCTGCATAGGCGAGGACCTCGCCGGGAAATCCGGTCCGCTTGTTTCGCCGGAACACGTGAGGGAATTTTTCGCCCCGTATTACAAGGAGGTATGGGACGCGGCGAGGGAGGCGGGCGCGAAGCTGTTTTCTCAGGATTCGGACGGTAACGTCGAACCCGTTATGGAAGCGTTCATCGAATGCGGGGTCAACGTGTTTTTCCCGTGCGAGCCCGCCGCGGGGATGGATGTGGTCAAGCTTAGGAAGCGTTTCGGGAAGAGGTGCGCCTTCAAGGGCGGGATCGACAAGATGGCGCTTCGCGGTTCGTTCGCGGACATCGAGCGCGAGCTTACCTACAAGCTCGGTGAGCCGTCGCTTCGCGAGGGAATGGTTTTCGGGCTAGACCACCGCATACCAAACGGCGTCCCGATCGTAAACTACCGCCACTACGTCAAACGCGCGAGGCAGCTGTTGGGGATGCCCGAAGCCGCGCCCCAGGGGCATGTCCGGATGGCGTTTTGATCAGGGAAGCGCGTTTAAATATTCGGTCCATTCGTCGAGGCCGTACGCCTTAAGCTCCTTGATGTATTCGTCCCAAGTGTCGATCAGGTCCTTTTCGCCCGATATGACCGCCCTGTAGTATTCGGACGCCCTCCCCGCCAAGCCGGAAGCGGGATAGCGGTTTTCGACTTTGTAGTAGGCCTCCGCGTAGTCGCCGCCGGGGTCGGATTTGTACGGGGTAAGCATCAGGCTCCTCGCGAAGCCGCTTGTCGCGAAGTCGTAGAAGGCCTGCGAGGGTATCTGGTACCTGCGCCTGCCCGCGCGCTCGTCAAGGGTCGCGGTGGTAAAGATTCCGACGATTTCCGTGCTTGTCGGAAGCCTGAGGATCCCCGAGTCGTACGGGACGTCCTCCCATTCGTAATCAACGCCCTCGAAGCCGTGGTTGGCGATCACGTAAGTCTCCGGGTCGCACGAAAGCGCCTCGAAGATCTCGAGTATCTTCGCGAGCTTTTCGTCGGAAACCTCGGAGCTTACATAAAAAACGCGCGTGACGTTCAATTCGTTCGGCCGGTAGTAGCCGTGCGCGCCCTGCTTGTTTTCCGGGCCGCGCTCGGGCGGCGCGATCAGAAGCTTCGCGTCCGGGTTGGAATAAAAATAACTCGCTATGTAACCGTCCTCGCGCAGCATGTCGAAGACGTTGAAGTTCCACCATCCGGTCGCCCCGCCCCAATAGCTCATAGACCAGTCGGTCCCGAAATAGATAGTCTCGGTCCTGTTCATCAGCGAAATAAATTCGAGCGCCGACCTGAAGCCGTCGCTAGCGAACGTCAGGACGGCGCTGCCGTTTTCAAACACGTTGTCGCGGTTTAGCCCCCACATCCCGAATAGCGTCGTCAGGTTGTACCAGTCGTTGCCGTAGTTCCGCGTGGTAAAACCCCTAAACGGCGGATACGCCGCGAAACTTTGCATTATGTTTACGAATTCGGCGTAGTCGAACGCGGCGTCGGTGAAGCTTACCCGATCCGATATCTGCGTGACGCTGCCGTTTGGCCAAACGCCTATCTTCTCAAGCCAGTCGAGCCGGTAGATCGACCAGACGCTTAGTATGTCGATCGTGCGCTCGAGCCCGGGCAGCATGTACTGCGCCGAATCGTTCGTCCTAAAATATTCAAAAAGCCGCTCGTTAGACTCAAGCAGCGCGAAGTAGTTCGGCGCGTAGCGCGCGACCATGTCCCACGGGATCTTGCGGACGCCGCCCGATTCGATCAACTCGTCCGCCGAAAGTATGTTGGTGTGGAAGATGTCCGGCAGTTTTTTTTCCGCCATGAGCTTCCGCTGGAACTTCTCGAAGTCGCTTACGTTTCGCTCCGTCCTAAGTATTACGTCGAAGCGCTCGCTAAGTTCCTTCGCGATCTTGCCGTTGTCGGGATACAGGATCACTCCGGGCCCGTTGGCGTCGAAGAAGCCCCAGGTGATCGGAACGCCCGAAACCGCCTCGATCGGCAACGCGGCGATGTCGCCGTCGACATGATCCGCATCGGCGCCGGCGGAATCAGAGTCGCCCGAGACGCTTATGTCTTGCGGATCAAAAAAATCGGGCGGGCGCGTTTCGCCGCGGCACGCCGCTTGCAAAGCGAACGCGATAATCATTATTAAAGCCGGGACAAGCGTCCGCGGCTTTTTTATTTTAATATTCATCGATTTCCGCCTCGCCGCTTTCTTCTTCGCCGTTTTCTATCCCGCCGCGTTTTGCCTCGCCGCGTTTTGAAAGTAACGGCTGGTCTTCGGCGACCCCCAACTCCTCGACTTCGCGCAGCGCCCTGTTTATCGCGCGCGTGCGCGTCCCGACTATTTTTTCAAGCGTGTTGTCCGCCGTCTGCAGCTGCCTGTGCGCCGTCTCGAGCAGCGCCTCGAATTCGCCGAACGTTTTTTTGACCGCGCGGAGCCTATCCCAAACTTCCTGGGAACGCTTTTCTATAGCCAGCGTCTTGAAGCCCATCTGCAGCGACGCCAGAAACGCCGAAAGCGTGGTCGCGCCGACCGCGGTCACTTTGTACTTGTCCCGAAGCTCCTCGAAAAGCGCCGCGTTTTGCACGATTTCGGCGTAAAGCCCTTCCGTCGGTAAAAACATCAGCGCGAAGTCCGTCGTCTTAGGCGGGACGATGTACTTTTCGAATATGTCTTTCGCGAACGAGCGCGCCTTCGCCGCAAGCGACTTTCTCGCCTCGTCGATCGCGGCCTTGTCGGAGGCGTCGAGTAGCCGGTTGTAATCCTCGATAGGGAATTTCGAGTCGATCGGCAGAAGCAGCGGCGCGTCGCCTGAGCCCGGAAGCTTCACCGCGAACTCGACGCGCTTCCCGCCCGCTATCTCGACGTTGGTCTCGTACTGGCTTGGCGCGAGTATGTCGGAAAGAAGCTTCTCGAGCCGGACCTCTCCGTAAGTGCCGCGCTCCTTGACGTTTGTAAGCGCGTTTTTTAGGCTCTTGGCGTCCGCCGCGAGGCTCTTCATCTCGCCAAGGCCCTGCTGCACGCCGTCGAGCTGCTTGCCCACAAGCTCGAACGACTGCGCAAGCCTCGCCTCGAGGGTCTTTTGAAGCTTCTCGTCGACGACGCCCTGCATCTGCTCGAGGCGCTTCTCGTTGCTCTCCTGCAGCGACTTTATCTTCGCCTCAAGCGTCGCGCTTATCTTTTCGCCGCTTTCCGCGCCGCTTCGCTGTATCGCGAGGAGCCTTGAATCGAGCTGCTCGCCGAACTCGCGTATCTGCCTGTTCGATTCCTCGCGGCTTTGCTGCAGCGTCTTCATTGTCTGCTCCTGTATCGCGTGGAGCCTTGAATCGAGCTGCGACGAAAAATTGGAAAGCTGCTCGTTGGTCTCGACTCGGCTTTTTAATAGCGTCGCCTGCACGCTCTCCTGTATCATCCCGAAGCGCTGGAACTGCTCCGTCGCCCCGCTTGCGATCTGTTTCGACACGCTTTCGCCAAGTTTGTCGCCGAGACGCTCGACAAGCCTCGCGAGTTCGTTTGTTCCGGGCTTTTTTTTATTTTCGGCAATCAGGTAGATTACCGCCGCGAACAGCGCCGCGAACGCCGAAACGGCCGCTATGTTTATCATAAGCTGCGTATCCATTGGCAAGCCCCTTTAAATGAAGTTTGCCGGCAAATGATAACACGGGCGCCGTTTCATTTCAATTTAAGTTTGCTTAGACCGGACGCCGAAACCGCGAGGCATACGCCGCTTAGCGCATAAAAATCCCGCCGGTTTGTAAACGGCCGCCGCATATTCTATACTCTGCGCGTACCGATTACGCCAAGCCGAGGCCGCGATGCTTAAGTACAGGATATACAACTGCCACTGCGCCGTCACGCACGGCGGTATCGACGAAATGACGGCGCACGTTATGCGCTGCGTCGACGACGCGGTTATGCTCGGCATGAACATATTCGTTATGGCGAAGGACTGGCCCGTCCAGACGGCCGACGTCGTCCGCTTCAAATACTTCCCGCCGCTTACCGAGTACGCAGACGAATCGCTAACCAAAAGATACGCCACCGCCTACGCGCGGCTCGCAGCCTACGCGAAGCGCGCCGGCCTGGAGTTTTTTATTTCCACGACGGAATTTAACGTACCAAAACAGGCCTACATAAAATACCCGGACTGGGCGGGCGCGAGGCGCGAGTTGGGCTGGGAGCTTCTCCCCGGCGCTAACCCGTGCTTCACGCATCCGTACACGCGCGAACACTTTGCCGCAAAAATACGCGAGCTTTGCGAAATCGCGCCGGACGCGGCCGGGTTCGAGCTTTGGCTAGGCGAAAAACTGGATTCGCCGCTTTACTGCGCGTGCGAAAAATGCCGCGCTCTTCCCGCGGGCGAGCGGCTGCTTCAGGTGATTTTATGGCTTCGCGACGCGCTTAAAATCTACGGGCCGGGCAAAAAAATCATCGCGCGAAGCTACCTGTGCGCGGGACGCTGCTTCCGCGAACCCGAGGTTTTCGGACCCGTATTAGACAAGCTTCCCAGCGACATAATCTTCGCGCTCAAGGGGCAGTACGGCGATTTCATGTACCTTAACGACCCGCACCCGCTCGCGGGCAAGCTGCTTTGCGAAACGGTAATCGAATTCGACTTGGGCGGAGAGAAAAGGGGCTTCCACTACGGCTATTTTTCCGGGATCACCGGCTACTTGCAAATGCGGATGCGGCGCTATCTTAAAGCCGGGGCAAAGGGCTTCATGTTCAGGCATATCGACTGGCTCGGCGACGTAAACCGGGCGCAGGCCTTCGCCGCGGCAAAGCTTTGCGCCGAACCAAAAACGCGGGGCGAAAATCACGAGGCAAATTACCTGGCCTCGCGTTTCGGAAAAGACGCGGCGGCCGCGCTCTGCGGCCTGATGCGCACCGGCGCGCAAATTTGCGAGACGGACCTCCACATAATCGGCTGCGGCGCGTTCAGCTGCCTCGGGACGTTTCCCGAATCGATGACGCGCTTTAAGTACAACGTCTTCGACCACAGCGCGCGCATGAAAAAAGGCGCCCTGGAGCGCCTGATGAAAAACGCGGGCGACCCGTCGGAGGCGCTCGCGGAAAAGGACCTTGCGCGCTCGTTGGCGCTGAAGTTCGAGGCGGAGCTTGAAAAAGCAAGAAACCTACTTCCCGAAAAAACCTACGGGGGGTTAAAGCTCAGCGCGGAGGCGATGAAGCTTTTGTGCGAGCCGCACAGGCTGCTCACCGAACTGTTTTTCGCCTTTCTCAGGTACGAACGTTCGGTTTACAGCGACGGGCGGCTTAGCGCCGCGCACTCCCTTGCGGATATAATCAGGCGGGCGCGCGAATGGTCGAAGCGGCGCGGGGAGGCGCTCGGCCAAATTGATCTGCCGCTGCTTCGAAAGCTGCAGGGCATCGACTTCGCCGTGCGCGCTCAGCTCGACGCCGAAAACCCGCGGATCGAGTACGAGCAGGTGACCGCGCTGTGCGAAAGGGTCGAAAACGCGCTCGATAAAAACTGGGAGTATTTTAACTGGAACATCGTCATATAATGGGCGCGGGCCCGCGTTAATCAAGGCTAAAAACGCTTGGACAAGAGGCGCATTTGAACAAAAAACGCGAAAACAATAAGACATCATTTATTAGGCGAGTCATATTCGCGCTTACTTTCGCCGCGTTGATCGCATCCGCGGCTTCGTGCGCGGCTCCGGCCAGGCCGATTCCCGTCGAACCGACGCTTACGCCGTCGTCAACGCCCGGGCCGTCGATTGAACCGATCCAAACGCCCGAGCCGACGCCGGAATCGACAACGACGCCCGAACCAACGCCGAACCCAACGCCCGAACCTACGCCTACGCCGACGCTTGAGCCGCCGCCGACCCCGACGCTTGAGCCGACGCCGGAACCAACCCCGACGCTTGAGCCGCCGCCCGAACCTACGCCGACCCCGACGCTTGAACCAACGCCGACGCCCGAACCTACGCCGACGCTTGAGCCGACGACCGAACCGACGCCCGAAACCGAACCGGGGCCTTCCGTCCGGGTCGAAATCGTTTATCCGGATAACATGGCTTTTCCAGCCATATACCTGCCGGAAATTATTTTTGAAGACGAAGCGAACGTATATTTATTTTCATACCCGATGTCGGAAATAATCGAAGTCCTTTTCGAGGACGGCTTGAAAGTCACGGTCAAGGAGGCGCTCGAACAAGAATTGATCAGCATCGGGGACTTGATCCTTAACGGCTTGCAAGTGACCGTGCAGCCGAAGGAATGATTTTACGGCGATATCAGGTAACTATGTTTTTACGTTTACCAAGCGCCGGTTTGCCGATCGCTTAATTGATTCACAACCAAAGGACGGTTGATATGCCCGAGGAGCCAAACGGATTATCGCACCCGCTTTTTCCGACGCCCGAACCTTATGCGCCGCCGCCCGGCGATGGACCGTCGGTCCGCTTCGAAGTCGGCTATCCCGACGACTGGGACGGAGTCAGGCTG
>Ga0123353_10008482_pt1 | contig 14045 bp, 6 predicted proteins | sample TergutLab28metaG_3_FD_92763 | JGI IMG/M metagenome (GOLD analysis project Ga0123353, IMG submission 92763) | Labiotermes labralis P3 segment gut microbial communities from Petit-Saut dam, French Guiana - Lab288 P3 | ecosystem: Host-associated > Arthropoda: Insects > Digestive system > Gut ... | reverse complement strand
CTTTCCGCGCACGACAATGATTTCCATATCAAGCGGGTCGAGAATACCGCTGATATCATTCAAAATGCTCGCCAGATCCGGCTTCTTGGATAGGCCCCTGAAGAGCCCGCTCTGGGCTCCGTCCTTATTGACGCTCATCATGACTCCCCCCGCAAGGAATTATATCGTATATAATACCCTACTTATCAGAATAATGCCACATAAATGTAAATAAATTGTATCTCTACACCAACTGCCCTGCTTTTTTTTGCATCCTCCTGAGGGCCAGGGCAAAAAGGAAGGCGCCGACGCAGCACGAGCCGATGAACAGGTAGCCGACGGAGTAGGCCATTCCTACTCCCGCCGCGCCGTGGGAATCGGCGAGGATCAGGCGCGCCCCGTTGATGATCCCGCCGATTATGAAGTTCGCCGGTACCAGGATTATTCCAAGCGTAGTGAATATAGCTGTCATGGCAAGATCTACTGTATCCTTGAAGAGTTTCGCGATGATAGCCATAGAAGTCGGGTACAGCGGCCCGATCGTAAACCCCGCAATGTACAATAGCGGCGTAGCCGGCTCCCCGAGTATGACCCCCGTCATTATCATTGCGGCGGAAAACGCCAGCAGGATAGAGAGGGAGTTGATCAGCCCCGTTTTATCGATCACCGGTCCGAGCAGCAGCCTGCCCGCTGTGAAGCAGGCATAATACAAAGTCAGATAAAGCGCCGCCCTCTCGCTTGTAAACGAGTAAGTAGTCTCCAGATAGTTCACAAGCCACGCGGCGCTGCCGAGTTCGCCGACCAGGCTCAATGCGATCATCGGCGTCAGGATCCACAATATCGGCTTCCTCAGCAGGACCGCGTAGCCGGTGGTTCTGTCCTTATTCGCAAATGTGACCAGTCGTCCGATCATAGCCGGTATCAACGGTATCAGCGCGAAGCTGAGGATGATCAGATAGGCGTAACGCCAGCCGAATACACTGTCGCCGAAACGCACTACCATCAGACTGGTGGATATGATAGGGGAGAGCGTCGCGCCCACGCCATAGAAGAAATGCATCAGGTTGAGCATCGTGCCGGTCCTTTTCGTAAAAACCTCGGCGGCAAGCACGCCCACTGAGATATCCAGCATCCCGAATCCGATGTTGAGTACAAAAAAACCGACCAGAAGCATCGTATAATCCGGTGAGTAGCATATGCATACTCCGGAAATGAAAATAACAACGAGACCGGCATATAAACATGTCCTCATGCCGATCTTCCGGGCAAGCGCCGCCGTAAATGAGCATGCAGCAACGTATCCCGTAGCATTCAATGCCAGCAGCAATCCGAGATGCAGCTCTGTAAGTAAAAATTCCTCTTGTATTCGCGGGAGCGCGGTCCCCTTGAGATTGTCGGCGAAGCCGTTAACGGCGCCGGTCGCGAAAACAGCGATCGTAAAAAGAATAAAGCTCCGCTTGCTTAGTAACGGGCGTGTCTGGATGTCGCTTTCCATCAAATCTCCGTTTCTGTAAGTAACTATTGACCGTTAAACATTCTAACACAGCCGGAAAGGTTTAACAATTGGTTTCGCACTATTGATTTCCTGCGTAAAATGCTATATAGTATTAACCAAGGAAATATAACTGTTTTGAGGTGACACACAATGGAACGCAGGGGAATCAACGAAAGGGTTAAAAAGCTTCGCGAAGAGAGTCTGAACGCTGAGCCGAGGTTGTGCATCGAGAGGGCGCTGCTTGAGACCGAAGCGTACAAGATGTACGAGGGCAAGGTCTCGATACCTGAACTTCGCGCCCTCGCCTTTAAGCATATCATGGAAAACAAGGCGCTCTGGATTGGCGACGGGGAGCTCATCGTGGGCGAGAAGGGCTCAGGGCCGCAATCCGCCCCGAGCTTTCCGGAGATATGCTGCCACACGCTCGAAGATATGCATGTCATGAACGAGCGCGAGCATATTTTCTTCCGCGTCAAGCCGGAGGACTTCACAGCGCAGGAAGAAGTAATCATCCCATATTGGAAGGAACGCGCGATCAGGGACAGGCTGCTCAGCGCAATGACTCCTGAGTGGAAGCGCTGTTACGCTGCAGGGATTTTCACCGAGTTCATGGAGCAGCGAGGTCCCGGCCATACGGTAGGCTCGCGGATAATCTACCACAAGGGGTTTTTGGACTATAAACAGGAGATCGCCGACGCCATCGCAAGGCTGGATCCTGAGCACGACCCCGAATCCACGCAGAAACGCGAGCAGCTGCTGGCAATGTCGATCAGTTGCGACGCGATAATAGCGCTTGGGCGGAGATATGCCGCCTATGCGCGCGAGCTTGCGGAGGCGGAGAAGGACGAGACGCGCCGAGCCGAGCTACTGCAGATAGCTGCGAACTGCGACGTCGTGCCCGCGCACAAACCCGAAACTTACTGGCAGGCGATCCAGATGTACTGGTTCGTCCATCTCGGCGTCACAACAGAGATAAACCCTTGGGACGCCTACAGCCCGGGAAGGCTCGACCAGCATCTCTACCCGTTTTACATGAAAGACTGCGAAGAAGGCGTCCTTGACGACGCCAAGGCGCTTGAGCTGCTTGAGTGCCTGTGGGTCAAGTTCTATAACCAACCTGCGCCGCCGAAGGTCGGCGTGACGCTCAAGGAGAGCGGGACCTATACGGATTTCGCGAACATCAACACAGGCGGCATCGCCGAAGACGGCAGCGACGGAGTCAACGACGTCAGTTATCTCATTCTTGACTGCATGGACGAAATGCGCCTCATACAGCCGAACTCGAACGTGCAGATCAGCCGCAAGACGCCGAGGGCATTTCTTAAGAGGGCGTGCGAGATATCCCGCAAAGGCTGGGGGCAGCCCGCGTTCTACAATACCGATGCAATAGTACAGGAGCTTCTCAACGCCGGAAAGAGCATCGCCGACGCCAGGCAGGGCGGGTCAAGCGGCTGCGTCGAGACGGGCGCGTTCGGTAACGAGGCGTACATCCTGACGGGTTACTTCAATCTGCCGAAAATCCTTGAGTTGACGCTGAATGACGGGTTTGACACGAGGATGGGCGAACAGCTCGGACCGAAAACCGGCGCTGCGGAGAGCTTTAAGACGTACGAAGACTTCCTGAACGCGTATAAAGAGCAGATCATGTATTTCGCGGACGTCAAAGTAGCCGGCTCAAACGTCATCGAGTCATACTATGCGCGATATCTGCCGGTTCCGTTCATGTCGATCGTGACCAACGACTGCATCGAGCGGGGGAAAGACTATAACGCGGGCGGCGCAAGGTACAACACAAGCTACATCCAGGGGGTCGGCATCGGGACGATAACAGACTCTTTGGCGGCTATCAAGTATACCGTGTTCGAAGAAAAACTGTTTTCCATGAAGGAACTTATGGAGGCTCTGGCCAACGACTTCAAAGGACATGAGCAAATGCTCGGAGTGTTAAAGAACAAAGCGCCAAAGTACGGCAACAATGACGACTACGCCGACGCGATAATGCAGGATATTTTCAGATTCTATCAAAAAACAGTAACGGGGCGCCCGAACACAAGGGGAGGCGAGTTCCGCGTCAATATGCTGCCGACGACCTGCCACATCTATTTCGGAGAAGTCACAGGCGCGACGCCGAACGGCAGGGGAGCGGCAAAGCCCGTTTCAGAGGGGATATCGCCCACTCAGGGCGCCGACCTCAACGGACCCACCGCCGCGCTGCGCTCCGCGGCGAAGATGGACCATTTGAGCACGGGCGGCACCTTGCTCAACCAGAAGTTCTCAACCGACGTGCTCGCCGGCGATATGGGACTCGAAAACATGGCAAGCCTGGTTGCCGCATACTTCGACATGGACGGCCATCACATCCAGTTTAACGTGATAGACCGCGAAACGCTACTCGAAGCGCAGGCAAAGCCGGACGAGTACCGCGACCTGATCGTACGCGTCGCGGGCTACAGCGACTACTTCGGAAACCTGAGCCGCGCGCTCCAGGACGAGATAATAGAACGAACCGAGCACCATATATAGAAGATTAGATACTAACATTAAGGAAGGTCCATACGATGAAGAAAGTTTTGTGTTTTTTGCTCATAGCGATTGTTTTGGCGGGTTCTTTGGCTTTGGTAGGATGTAAGAAAACTGACGAGCCGCCGGAAGAAGTGCCTGAACAGCCCCCTGAGACGAGCGGGCAGGTTGAGGATCCGGTGAAGGAATCCCCGCCGCCTAAGAATCTTATGGAAATGGTCGCCGCGAATCCATTGTTTTTTACCGACAAGGATCTGGAGTTCCTTGATATAAAGCTGTGGGACAGCGAGGAAAAGCTTCTCTCGCTTATGGGCGAGCCTGCCGGCGTCGAAGAAGGCGATCGCGGTCAGTTTGATAATATGGTGTACTATTGGGAGTATGAAGACCTGGGGTTCATAAGAATGGAACCGGAAAGAATCGACGGGGTGGAGCAGGAAAGCTATATTATCGGCAGCATAACCGTCATTAACGAGAAGGTCGCAGGGCCGAGAGGTATAAAAATCGGGGATCACTATCTGGAGGTCATAAAGAAGTTCTATATCGACGAGAGTATGCCTGATATGATCTGGGATTTCAGACGATTCCTGTACGCTTACCCGGACGACACTATGTTCATATCCGGGCGGCTTGAGTATGATCAGGATGCTGCGGATGAAGTCGTCCAGTACCTGATATATAATTTTACGCCGTTTGATGAAAACGATGAGTTTCTGGGACTCGGCTATTCCATCGCTTTCACGATCGAGGACGAACACATCGTTTCATTCGGGCTGAGAAAGCAATGGACGAACAGATCCTGGTAATATAAGAGTAAACACTCAAAGCCGGCTGCGGGATTCCCGCAGCCGGCTTTGCTAATGGATGCTTTGCTGTTTTCTTCGCGTTTGCTAGTTGAGGACTACCCTGAAGTCCTTGATGTTTGAGCCGTTGCCGGCGATGTCGTAGATCAGGGTGTAGTCGCCCAGGTTCGTGCGCCCCGAGCTGTTTTTCTTGACCAGAACAGAGTAGGAAACGCTGGCGTTGGAGCCGTCGGAGTATGTCTCCGTGACTTTGAACGTTACGGTCCAGTCATTGTTGCCTGTGATTTTTACGCTGTTCTTGTCAGCCGTTGCGGAGACGAGGAACGCAGCGCCGGGTTCTTCAACTGCCGGAGGAGTCCGGTCTGCTTCAAGACCCCAGTCCACAAGGTATATGCCGCTGATCTTCGTGTTACCGGTAGTGCCAACGAAGACTTTATAGCCTCCGACTGTGTAGACGCCGCTTGCGTTGTTAGCGATGGTGAACACATCCTTGAAGAGGAATGAATTTCCATCGTTGTAGAACTCGATGACGTCGACGAACAGTTGGTTCGTATTGCCAGACGTCTGATTTACATAGGCGGTCGCAAGCGCGTCGGCAACGACAGTCATGCCGGCTTCTGCGAACTTCGCGGAGTTGGTCTCGGAAGAAACCTTGACCGTTACGTCGAAGTCTGCGGACGTGCCGGTAACCGTCTTCACCCATACGTCGAACTCGATCGTCTCGTTCGGGCCGATCGCGTAGAGATCGTTGAAGACTACCGCGTTTTGCTCGCTGAAGAAGGTCGGTACCACGCGGTCGATGTAGATGTCGCGATTGTTGGGGTTGAACGTGTAGGCTGTGCCACCTTCGTTGATCGACGGAATAACGCCGCCGTTCCACGGCACCTGGATCGTCCTGGAACGCGGAGCAACATCGACTATCGGGCCGGTGAGGGTGACTCTGACAATGTCAGTCGCGTTGCCGGTGTTTGTGACAGCGTACGTCTGCTTCGTGTAGTTGCCCTGTTTTGCGGGGATTATCGGGGCGCCTTCTTCGAGGAGCAGTTCGCCGCCGACTGCTTGTCCATTGTCATGACGTACTGCTACGGCATAACTAAGGAACGGCTTATGGTCGTAGTGACCGTCTTCGCCGTGAGGCTCAACAACGTTCATGTACTTCTGTAGAATGTAGAAGTGCAGCCTGTTGTGCTCGTCGCGCCATTCGTTCACGGAGTCGCCGGCTACGATGGGTCTCTCATACGCTACGTCGTTAGCGTACTGGATCCTGTCTTCCCATCTTTGAACGCTGCCCGGAATAAGTACTGTGCCGTTGTTGCCAAGGCTATCCTGGTGCCCCGGTGTGAAGGTTGTCGGGAAATTCCTGCGGTTGTTGCCTTCCGCTACGTTCCTGATGCTTCCGTAGTAACCCGTATCAACGTACGATTTACCTGCTTTGAACAATGCGCTCGCCTGATGGGCCGCGTGGGCGACCGGGAATCTGATCCCAATGCCGTCCCTGACGCTCGGCTTGCCTTCGTCGTTAATGAAGTAGTCGACCAGATCGATGTCATGCAAATGCGAGTCGATAAGGTCGCGTGCGCCTGACGAGGTCGAGCTTACGCGTGACAACAGTACGCCGGAGTCATGGGTGTAGCTGTCATAGCTTGAACGGTCGACGACTTCGACCGCATACTGGACAGCCGCACTTCTGTATAGTGCGAAACCGCCGCCGGCTGTTCCGTTTGACGTCGCGTTACTAATACGCGCCGACGCCGGAACCTGATCCGCCCAGGCGCCGCTGCCGAAGTTTATTGCGATCGCTTTGACAAATCCGTCGTTGGTGTTATGGTTTCCTGACCTTACAGGTACGCCGAAATCATTGTACTGTGTGTTGAGCGGGATGTTGCGCGAAACGACGTTCGCGACTACCGGTGTGCTGCCTGCAAGGCTTTGATATGTTATTGTGAGAACGTCGCCGGTGTTATACCACGACTTCAACGGAGAGCCTGCGCCGCGCTGTTTGAGACCGAACATCGCGTGTACGGGGGTGCTGCCGCCCTCGACGCCGGGAACCGACCAACGGGCAAGATCGCCGAACGGGCCGGCGAAGGAGCCGCGGCTCATGATATCCCAGTATTCCGTTGCCGGGCTTCTGCTGTCCGCGTACGGACCCTGATAGTTGTCGCCCCAGCCTGCTACATGGCCGAACTCATGGGCAAACGTGCCCATGCCGCTGTTCTCGCCTTGAACGGCGTCGCGGAGCGAATCGCCGTTGGGGTGACCGGTGCCGCCGAATCCGGTGCCGCCGCCTGTGGAAGCGGCTCCCGACCAGTAACCTACCCTGCCTTCCCAGGAAGTGAAGTCAACATAACGGGTATTCCTCTGTTGCGTCCTGCCAACATAGTCTAACGTGGTGTGATAGTTTTCCGCCCAGTCCCAGTCCTCCTGGGAGAGTTTGAACTCCCACGTTGCCGCAGCGGCGGGATCAAAGTCTGCGTAGTTCGGGTCAAATGCTACTCTGAAATCATGCAGCGCTTCCACCCAGAACCTGGTCTGCCTGTAAACGCCATTGATTCTGGCGACGGCTTCGAGATCACTTGCGTTATATGTGTTTGCGTGCCATGCGGCTGTGTTGTTAGCCCAGCCTGTCTCGTATCTTCTTGCATATACAGGAACCCACTCCGGATTCTCGTTAAAGAATTCCTCGATTATACGCAGCCTGCCTTTGGGACCCAGAGGATCCTTTTCGCCCGTGATGGGATCGACCAGTTCAGCAAGAGCCGCTCTGGAGGGCGCCTGCAGCGGTCCGAATGCCTGCCAGGAACCTGACTGGCAATAACCCGCGTGGAGATAGAAGATAAAGTCATAATCGCCAAACGGGGTCTTATCTGCTCTCGACAACCCGCCGAACTCGGTAATGCCGTAATCCCGCATTACGTCTCTCATGCCCTGATAGTATTGAAGCATGGCGGGGGCGTCTGCTGCGCCTTCCCTTGCTACCGTAGCTGCGTGGCCTTTAAAGCCGGAAGATCTTTCATTGCCGAGTCCTGATCCGCCGCCGGTAGTGGGAGCCGACGAGGTCGGAAGTGTGTATCGGAAGGAGGGTGGGAGGTCTCTGTAAGACGCATAGCTCTGGCTTACCTCAAACTCCATGTAAGGAATCGTGTACACGCCTGTAGGACGAAGGTCAAATGCCCACTGGCCGTATGACATTTCGCGGTAATACTCGTCGATGGTCGCGCCATGATTAAGATGCACGGCTTCCGGGTTGTTCAGATAGTCGCCCCAGAATAAGTCCAAATCGCCATATCCGTTCGGATAAAGCTCCGGGAAATCCAGAACGCTGATGACCGGGTTCTTTATATGACCGGCGTCGTAGTCGTAACCTGAGCCATCCGGATCATACATATAGAACCCCAGAACGTCACTGCCGCGCGGCTGACCGCTGATCATCGGTCTGTCAAGAAAGTCAATGAGCAACAGTGCGCCGACGATCGGCTTCTGCTGACCGTAGGCGATCGCCATCGGGTTGAAGAGGTTATCGGGATTGTGCTCTCCCATCCAATCTGCTACAGGGTTCGGGAGAAAGTCAGCCCATGTGGTGTCTCTGAGCATTACCCAGCTTTGCGGGTCAACTGCCATAGTGTCGATTTGCTCTTCAGTTATGCCTTCGACAAACAGGTTAAGCGGTATTGGTACATCCGCGAGCACCGGGGTCGCGAACATCGGGAGGATGAAACAAAGTGCCAGTAAAAGGCATGATAGTCTGAAGCGCAAGGATTTTTTACGCATGGATTCAACTCCTTAAAATAATTGTCGCCTCTTTTCTTCTGGAGTTGGGGTTCTCCGCCGCCCCTCTGTGTTAAGGGACGTTTTTCAGCCTCGCTGCTGACGCGCAGCGTGGTTAGACGGCCTCTTTTAATTGTGGAGTTGAGGTTCTCCGCCGCCCGGTTACGGGACTCTGTACCGCGTGCTAACCATCATTCTGATGGAAAGCAACCAGCCCGCCGGGACCACGTTCTTTTTTACTCTCTCCTACCGCTAATTGTGAAAAGTCACCACCTCCACCCTGTTTTTCTACAAATATTTACAACTTGCTGATACCGATTATACTCTCTACAATCGGTTTATACAACCCCATTATATTATTCGAAATGACTTTCGCAGATATTGGGGTTTTATTGTGTGATTTCTCATCACCTCCATCAACAGCATAGTTGCTTGCGTTTGTAGATTATATCACATGCGAATATACATTCCCACTATATATATTCGAGTAGAGAAACGAAATTTCCGGGGGTTTTCCATTGCAGGAGGCATTTCGCACTTAATAGTTCAGGACTGCCCCGGAGTCCTTGATTTTTTCGGATAAATGCTTTATAATTCAGAACAATCAGCGATACGCATATATGGAGGTAGTTTGTTTAACATGAAAAAAACGATCAGCATATTTCTGGTTGTCCTGACATTGGCGTCTGCGCTTACTCTGGGCGGATGCAAGAAGGACGTCCCGGACGACGATGGGACGCTGCCCCTGGAAAACGGGCAGGAAAACGGACAGGGAAACACAGCCGACGAACAACCACGGGAAAAAACGCTTTGGGATTTTGTTAATGAGAACACACTGCTTTTTACTGATAAGGATTTGGGGTTTATTCCTTTTTCGTTAGGGGCTTCGGAGGATGAGTTACTAAAAGTTATGGGCGAGCCGTACAATTACGAAGAAGTTTATGATGACCTGTTGGATATCCCGTTAATGATCTTCCAGTACGTAGACTTCGGGTTTGTCAAGCTGAACCCCGTCCTTCCCGATATGGTTGAGTATACTGTCTCCGGTGTAATGGTGGCCTCGGATACTGTCGTCGGGCCAAGAGGAACCGGCGTTGGGGATCACTATCTGGACGTCGTTAGCAAATTCTATGTTGACGAAAGCATACCCGATGAAATCTACGGAGGAGTAAGGTTACTGTATCAATATCCGGAAGGGGAAATGTTCATAACAGGAAGGCTCCTGTACGAAGAGGGGGGGATTTTACAATACATTCATTATACGTTCACGCCTCTCCGCCCGGACGGGAGTATCATGGGCACAAGATATACGCTCTCTTATATCATCGAAAACGACCATGTGCTTGAAATAGGATTGCTTGTCCAGTAGTGCGATAGTTTGAAACATGATGATAGAGCCGGCTGCACTATAGCAGTCGGCTCTATGATTGCATTAGCTATAAGGCTTTGCTAGTTGAGGACTACCCTGAAGTCCTTGATATTTGAGCCGTTACCGGCGATGTCGTAGATCAGGGTGTAGTCGCCCAGGTTTGCGCGTCCCGCGCTGTTTTTCTTGACCAGGACTGAGTAGGAAACGCTGACGTCAGAGCCGTCGGAATATGTTTCCTTAACATTGAACGTTACGGTCCAGTCATTGTTGCCGGTGATTTTTACGCTGTTCTTGTCCGCCGTTGCGGAGACGAGGAATGCTGCGCCGGGTTCCTCGACTGCCGGAGGCGTCCTGTCTGCTGCAAGACCCCAGTCCACAAGGTGTATATCTCTGATCTGCGTGTTGCCCTTAGTGTCTACGAAGACTTTATAGCCTCCGACTGTGTAGACGCCGCTTGCGTTGTTAGCGATGGTGAATACATCCTTGAAGAGGAATGAGTTTCCGTCGTTGTAGAACTCAATGACGTCGATGCAAAGTTGATTTGTGTTGCCGGGGAACTGATTGACATATGCCGTCGCAAGCGCGTCGGTAATGATGGTCAGTCCTGCTGCGGCGACTTTCGCCGGGTTTGTTTCGGACGAAGCCTTGACCGTCAGATCAAAGTCTCCGGAGAGTCCGGTCGTGGTCTTTACCCATACTTCGATCTCGATGGTCTCGCCCGCCTTGATAGCGTACAGATCGTTGAAGATTACCGCGCTCTGCTCGCTGAAGAACGTTGGAACTTCGCGCTCTACGTAGATCTGGCGGCCATGCGGGTTGAAGGTAAAGGCAATGCCCGCTTCATTGACGGAAGGAACAAGACCGCCGTTGTGCGGAACCAGGATCGTTCTGGTGCGGTTTGCTGCCAAGTCGCCTTCAAGCGTGACCCTGACGATGTCGGTAGCATCGCCCGTGTTTGTGATGGAGTAAGTTTGCTTGGTGTAATTACCGAGTTCAGCGGGAATGATCGGCGCTGCTTCTTCCACGATCAACTCGCCGCCAACAGGCTGGCCGTTGAAGTGGCGGACAGCTACCTCATAGCTGAGGAACTCGCCGTATCTGCCCTGATGCACTTGCTTGCCGAGAATGTAGAAGTGCAGCCTGTTAGCTTCATCGCGCCACTCGTTGACTGTGTCGCCGCCTACGATCGGCCTTTCGTACTCTACGCCAAGCTCGCCGATTATGCCGTCGCCGACTACTGTCTGGGACTCCCATCTCCTGACGCTGCCCGGCACTATGATCCTGCCGTCGCCGCCCATGCTGTCATGGTGCCCCGCAACGAAGCCGCTGGTGACGCCCGTTCCGCTGTAGAGATCCCTTGTGACCGTGGTGTTCATCGGACCCTGGCGTACGCTGCCGTAGTAACCGGTGTCAACATATGACTTGCCGACTTTGAAGAGGTTGTTGAGCATCTGACCTGCGTGGCAGACAGGGAACCTGTACCAGTCGCCCTCGAATACGCTCGGTTTGCCCTCTGGGTTGATGAAGTAGTCGACCAGGTCGATGTCGTACAGGTGGGGGCTGATCATCTCGCGGGTGTTGCTCGTGCCGTTTATATCGCTCATGCGTTGAATCATGACGCCGGAATCAGGGGCGAAGCTGTCGTTGCCGGTTTGATCGACGACCTCTATGCTCATTATGGTGGCTGCGCTCTGCCTGAAGTTGCCGTTGCCTGTCGGCACTCCGCCGACGAGCGTTCCGAAGCCGCCGCCAACTGTACCGGCGGAAGAGGCGTTTGAAATCCGAGCAGCCTGGTCAGCCAAAGGTATGCCGTTGACCGTGCCGGAGCCAAAGTTGAGGCGTATTGCTTTGTAGAAGCCCTCGCCTGTGGCGGGATCGTACTGAGGCACGCCAAAGTCGTACGAATACTGTCTGGCGGGATTCGGGTCATAGTCGTTGGTAAAGTTGAGCGGAATGTTGCGCCCGACAATGTTAGCGACAACAGGAGTGCCGTTCATAAGTGCTGTTTTACTCGTGACCAGCACGTCGCCGGGATCGTACCAGCTCGTAAGGTTGTTGGTGTTCGGACCCGCGCCGCGCTGCCTCAACTGGAACGACGGGAGCGTAGACATGGAACCGCCCTCGACGCCGGGAACAGACCATCTTGCGAGGTCGCCGTAAGGTCCGGAGAAAGAGCCGCGGCTCATGACGTCCCAGTACTCCGTGAGCGCCGGGCGGCTGTCAGAGTACGGGCTCTGGTAGTTGTCGAGCCATCCTGCGACGTGGCCGAACTCATGCATGAACGTTGCCGTACCGCTGTTTTCACCCTGCCTTGCTCCGGGTTGTCCGGTGGGATACCCGTAGGCGCCCCAACCGTTGCCGCCGTTCGTCGGTCCGGTATCAGCGTTGGACCAATGCCCGACGGATCCTTCCCATGAGGTGAAGCTTACATAACGGGTGTTTCTCTCCTGTGCAAGGCCGAGATAGGTGAACTGTCCATGATAGGACTCAGCCCAGTCCCAGTCCTCCTGGGGAAGCGCGAACTTGAATGCCTTTGCGGGGAACGCGCCGTCCGCTGCGTTCCAGTTTGCGCGGTTTGCCGCGTTGTCGGCTTCCCAGCCCGCGACTGCAGCCGCGTGGCCTATATGGAAGTCAGGCATCGTGTTGTAGAATTTGTTTACGTAGTTGAACCAAATGTTGTATTCGGCGAGCGTATCTATCCAGAGTTGGGATTGCCTGTATACCTCATTGATTCTCGTTTGGACGTCAGGGCTGTTCGTGGTGTTATAGCGAGCCGCAGCCCAGACGCCTGTGCTGTTCGCCCATCCGCTTTCATATCTTTTCGCGTATATCGGAATCCATTCGGGATAGTTGTTGAAGAATTCTTCAACAATCAGGAGCCTGCCCGCCGGACCGTAGGGATCCTTGATTCCCGTCACGGGGTCGACCAAATCGGCAAGGCCCTGCCTGGTCGGGGACTGCAGTTGACCGAAGGGCTGCCATGAGCCTGACGTGCAGTAGCCGGCGTGGATGCTGAAGTTAAAGTCCCAACGCGAATAGGGCGCAGGATCAGCTCTGCGTAATCCGCCAAGCCTGATGCCCTTGTCTACCGCTTCCGCCTTGATTATCGGGAAGAACACCGTGTTGTTATTGTGACCGCCTAGCGGGGGGTTAGCTGCGGTTGCGGGGATCGCGCTCGTCACTCCGGCGGCGTCGGCGGCGCCGTATCTGGATATTGTGCGCATTGTTGCCGAGTAGCCGGATTGCCTCTCTTGCCCCTCGCCTGATCCGTTAACCGTTGTGCTTGTGCCTGTGGGGGGCGCGTGGCGGAATGAGGGGGGGATATCCTTCTGGTTAAAGCTGTTGCCGCCGCCCATCTCAAACTCAAAGAAAGGCAGAGTATACACGCCGTGCCCTTCCAAGGACATAGCCCATTTGCCGTAGCTCGCTTCGCGCCAGAACTCGTCGATCGTGACGCCATTGTTTACCTCAGTGAAAGTCGGGTCGTTGAGGTAGTCGTTCCAGAACTGGGGAAGATCTGCATATCCGTTCGGGTATCTCTCCGGGAAATCCTGGACTCTCCAGACGGGGTTCTTGATATGGCCGGACTCATAGTCGTAGCCCGAACCGTCCTGGGCATACATGAAGAATCCCAGAACGTCGTCCTTTTCGCTGCCGGATATCATCGGCCTGTCCAGATAATCAACGAGAATAAGCCCGCCGAGGATCGGTTTGGGTTGGCCGACTGACGCCGCCGTCGGATTTCTGAGGCTGCCTTCCTGAAGCTCTGTTTTCCAGTCTACGACCGGGTTCGGCTTCAGATCGTTCCATGTCATTTCTTTTTGAAATTGCCAGCTTTGCGGGTCGAGGGCCATTGTGTCGATTTGCTCCTCTGTTATGCCTTCAACGAACAGGTTCAGCGGCACAGACGCATCTGCGAGCGCCGGCGTCGCAATGATCGGAAGAAGGAAGCAGAGTGCAAGCAGGAGGCAGGAAAGCCTGAAACGCAAGTTTCTAGTACGCATTGAGTCAACTCCTTAAATAATAGTCGCCTCTTTTCTTCTGGAGTTGGGGTTCTCTGTTTTCAGCCTCTTTTCTTCTGGAGTAGAGGTTCTCCGTTTTCAGCCGCGTTTTT
>Ga0123353_10008481_pt1 | contig 14045 bp, 13 predicted proteins | sample TergutLab28metaG_3_FD_92763 | JGI IMG/M metagenome (GOLD analysis project Ga0123353, IMG submission 92763) | Labiotermes labralis P3 segment gut microbial communities from Petit-Saut dam, French Guiana - Lab288 P3 | ecosystem: Host-associated > Arthropoda: Insects > Digestive system > Gut ... | reverse complement strand
ATATCGTTATACCTGTATTTTTGGACCGGAAAAAAGTACTTACACAACACAACAAATGTGTTGATGGATGGTTTTTCCCTGTTTGGAGTTTTTGTTCTTCTTGTCGTAGCAGTCCTTTTTATGGGCGGGACGCCGGTTTTTTCACTTTGGTCATTCTTCTGGGTCGGGTTTGAAACTTCCGAAGCGGTATACGAACCGACGGAACGTTTGATCCATAGTATGATTTTAACGCCGATACCGCCTTTTATAATGTGGATAGGACTGATCGTGAAGAGAAAAAAAGCCGAATTGGAAGAAGAGGAAGATCGAAATTACGGAAAATTATATTGAGAAAAACCTTTGCCGCGGATAAAACAATGAAATCATTCGGTGTTCTGCCCGCGACCCCTTAAAAACGATTTCATTGTTTAAGCCGTTAAGCCGGCCTGATTTTAATGACGGCGAATTCGGGAATTAAAATCAGGTATTCCTAAAAACCACCGCCCTTCACCATTTTTAACCCTTTGGAATAAATATATATCAAACCGCCTCCGTTTGTAAAATATGCCCCCTCTCGGAAACGCCGGTGAAAACGGCAAAACAGAAACAAACAAAAAAACGCCCCCCGCCGACATTTCGGAAATCCTGGCCGCCGCCGGCACGGACGCCTATTTAATGCACGGCGCCCTTCACGACAGCGACATCTATTACGCAACCCGTTTTTTAGCGTCGGACGCCTTTTCTTATATGCTCGCCTCAAACGGCGATGAAACGCTGCTGATTCCGGAGATGGAAAAAGGACGCGCCGATATTGAATCCAGAGTTCCGGACGGCAAGATCAGAACGACGGCAGATTACAAATACCGTGAGCGCGCCAAAGAAAAGAAAGATTCGAATCTGGCATATGCCGGCGTTTTAAAAGAAATGCTGGCGGAAAAAAATGTTAAAACGGTCGCCGTTTCCTATGATTTTCCCGCTTATTACGACAGGGCGCTTCAAAACGAAGGGTTGGAGGTCGTTTTGATCAAATCGCCGTTCACCAAATCCAGAGCCGTTAAAACCGAAGACGAAATCGAAAAAATCGCGGCCTCCCAAAACGCCGCCGAAAAAGCAATGGATGCGGCCATTCAAATGATCAAAAGATCCCGGGCGGATGATGCCGGCAGCGGCGGGGGCGGCAGCGGTGGCGACGGCAGCGGTGGCGGCGGCAGCGGTGGCGGCAAACTTGTTTATGAAGGAAATGTCCTCACGGGAGAAAGAGTCCTCGCCGAAATTTCACGCGTTTTATTGGAATGCGGCTGCGCCGACGACGAAACCATCGTTTCCTGCGGCCCCGACAGCGCCGACCCGCACGGCAAAACGCGCGGCGCCCTTTACGCTCATCAGCCGATTGTTATTGATATATTTCCGCAAAGCAAACAAACGCGCTACTTCGGCGACATGACGAGAACGGTCATCCGCGGCAAAGCGCCGGAAGAACTGATCCGTATGTATGACGCGGTCAAAGGCGCGCAAGCGGCGGGCGTGAACGCGGCGCGGCCGGGTGTCAGCTGCGCGGATGTGCACAACACCGTCTGCGATTATTTGGAAGCGGCCGGCTACGACACGTACAGGACCGGCTCCATTGTCGGTTTCATTCACTCGACCGGACACGGCGTCGGTCTTGACATTCATGAAACGCCGTCCGTTTCTGAAATCCGCATATTTTGGAACCCGGAAACGTGATTACAATCGAGCCGGGGCTTTATTACCCGGGAATCGGCGGCATAAGAATCGAAGACACCATTGTCATTACAAAAGACGGATGCCGGAATTTGAATACAATGCCGAAAATTTTTGAAATCTGACGGTTTCCTGTCATTTTGACAACGATATGGTTTATAAAAATAAAAGACCTTTAGAACTTATCCTTTAAAATTTAATTTATTCTCAACCTTTAGGAATGACGATTATGGCAAAACATGAAACGAATCCGATCAATACAGAAGATATTTTGAACAAATACAGAGCGGCCGGCAAGATTCATCAGCAGATTATGAAAGAAGCGCGCGAGAAAATCAAAATCGGGATGAATATCTACGAATACGCGCGCTCCATTGACGAACGCATTATTGAACTCGGCGGCGGGTCGGCGTTTCCGATCAACATTTCATTCAATGATGCGGCCGCTCATGATACGCCGCTCTTGAACGACCCGCGCATTTTCGGCGCGGACGTTGTGAAAATCGATGTCGGCGTTCATGTGGACGGTTATATCGCCGACGGCGCCATGACAATTGATTTATCGGGAAAACACGCCGGCCTTGTCAAAGCTTCCGAAGAAGCCTTAAAAGCCGCGATCGATACCGTCAGAGCCGGAACGACAACGCTTCAGATCGGCGCCGCCGTTGAAGAAACCATTACAAGCCTCGGTTTTAAGCCCGTCAAAAATCTGATGGGGCACGGTCTGGCGCAGTACACGGCGCACGCCGAACCGTCCGTTCCGAATATTAAAAGCGCGGGCGCGGGCGCGGAACTGCGTGCCGGCGATACGATTGCGATTGAACCGTTTGCGACGGACGGCATCGGTTATGTGGAAAACGGCGGCATCAAAGAGATTTATTCTCAGGCCAAATTGAAGCCGACCCGGATTCAGTTCGTCAGAAAGGTTTTGGACCAAATCTGCACATACAACGGTCTTCCGTTCGCCAAGCGCTGGCTGGACAGCGATAAACTGGATTTGGCGCTCATTCAATTAGAACGAGAACGCATCATCACGAGTTATCCGGTTTTGATCGAAGCCTCCGGCGGAATGGTGTCTCAGGCAGAGCATACCGTCATCGTCACCGAAAACGGCTGCGAAGTGACCACAAGAGACTGAAAACGCCGGCAAGAAGGAGGCAGAGAATGATGTCTGAATTATTGGAGATTGAGGGGAAGACATTTGACGCTTATTCCATTTCATTGGATGCCGCTCCGTTTTTGTTGATTCGGTCAGCCGACAAATCGTTTTTAGCGTGCGGTTTTTTGGACATTGAAGCGGCCGGCGCCCTCTCCGCCTGCGCCGCCAAAGTCAAAGGCGTCAAAACCTTTGACGATATGATGAAAGCCGAAATTGTTGCCGTGACAAAGAAAGCGGAAGAAAAAGGCGTCAAAGTCGGCATGACCGGAAAAGAAGCGCTTCTGCTGTTGTAAGTACCGCAAAAACAGAAAAGGACGAGTATGCCTTTTACAGACGCATTACGGGAAAAAGATGACGCGAAAGGCGCGGTTTTTATTGATATCGAGGTCACGCCGGGCGCCAAAGTCACCCAAGTACCGAGCGGTTATAACGAATGGCGAAAACGCATTGAAGTCAAAATTTCCGAGGCCGCCCGAAAAGGGAAGGCCAACGAGCAGGTGATCGAAGAGATCGCTGCGCTGTTTTTTGTCCCGCAGTCCCGCGTTTTTATTGAAAACGGCATGACCGGCTCAAAAAAAACAATCAAAATCGACGGAATTTCTTTAGAATCCGCTCGGGAAATTTTGGCGGGCGCTTTACGGAAAATTGAGGAAGTAAATGAGACCCGATAAAAACAAAAGAGTTTCCGACAGAGACGCAGAAAGCCTGAAAGCTGTCGAAGAAGTCTTATCGGCATTGAACGGCGACGCCGAAAACAGCCCGAAATCACCTTTTTTAATAATTGTCGAAGGCCGGCGTGATATTTTGTCTCTTCGGAATCTCGGAATTAAAGAAGAAATCGAAATTGTCAAATGTGCCAACCGGCCGACGGCCGAATTTTGCGAAAAAATTGCGGAAACCGGAAAAGAAGCTGTTATTCTGACGGATTGGGACCGAAAAGGAGGCATTTTAGCTTCCCGGCTGGCCGAACAGTTTCAAAACCTGAATGTTTCATATCATACGGAATATCGGGAAACGCTGCTGTTTTACACAAAAAAGGAAATAAAAGATGTTGAAAGCCTTTTTTCATATGTCGGAAAATTGAAAAATCCGGATGATGAAGACGAAATCAAAGAATTCGGATGATGAAGAAGAGACCAAAGAATTCGGGCGAAAAGAAAGCTCGAAAAATTCGGCTGAAAGGAAATCTCAAAAAATTCGGCTGATCGTAAAAAAGCAAACTTTTTAAGAACAGACTTTTTAAAAACAATTTTTTTTAAAAGCAAATTTTTCAAAAAGATTTTTCAAAAGCAAAATTTTTTAAGAACAGATTTTTAAAAAACAGATTTCAACTTGGGATTTGAGTTGAGATATCAATCACGGGACCCTCGGACGCATCGATTTTAGAAACAGTGAGAACATTGCCTTTGCGTTCCAATAAAGTCGCTTCCGTGACTTTTAATTGATTAACCCCTTCTTTACTTTTGTGTACGACGAGGAGTTTTTGGCCTCTTTCCGGATTATCTCCGAATTTTTGAACAATATTTGTGACGACTTGTTCAAATTCGGAATAAATCAGAATTTCCGTTTTGTTCGCCGATTTTCGAATGCTGCCAATCGGCTCAACTGTCAGGAGCATAAATTTTTCCAACCCATATTGAGATAAATGTTCGGTTTAATCTTTTGAGGAATAACAAACAGTGTATTGCCCTATCAATACTTTATTCGTTATTAGTCGATAAATCCCCCACCCATATATATTGTTTTCGTTTACTGACGTAATGGTTTTCGGAGGTTGACATAAAAAAATCCGCAGAATATGAAAATAAAAGATTTGAAAATAAAATGTGTATGAAGCGGGCTAAATAAAAACAACGATCTTTTCGAAAAAACAGAAACATTTTGACAACTTTAATGATAAATCGTGTAAAAAGTGAAAAATATTTCGGCAAAAAACTGTCGAAAAAATAAGAAATTGTCGAAAAAATTGCTCCCTTCACTTTGTCCGGTCGCAATTTTTTCCAAACTGTTTATAAACTTACCTTATTCGGCAAAAGAGCGGATTTCAAAAGCCGTGTTTTGAGGCGGTTCGCTTGTCTGAACAACATAATTGCCGAGAATGTTGACCTGAGTTCCGGCTGTCAAATCGGATATATTTATGTAGAACTGAGTGTCGTCGTTGCAGTTGAAAATCATTGTCGTGTTGTTTTCGAGTTTGACTTCAAGATTTCCGACAAAGCCTGTGGTGGCAGAGTTCGTTGCGCTGATGATTTCGCCGTTGTAGACGATAAAGTTCGCATCGTAGAGAAGGTTTGCAACAATAATGTCTGCCGGGTCGGGCGCCGAGCCGCCGAGCGGTACGCCGTAGTAAACTTCCACATATCTGCCGACAGTTAAGCTGCCGATGTCGATGTTGGCTCTGGAGGCGTCGGTAAAGGCGAATTTCATCGCGGCCGCGCCGAAGTTGGTTCCCCTCACCTGTTCAAGTGTAATGATTGTTGTGTCGTTTGCAACGGAAATGTTTGTCACATTGCCGCGATACATTGCCGCATCAGTCGGCGCTTCAATCGGGTCCGGCGGAGCCGTGACGGTTGTGTCGTTGGTTGAATTGTTGTCATTGCCGAGGCATCCGGCCACAAGGACAACGCCTAAAACCAAGAGGAAACAAACCAATAAGCTTGTTTTTTTCATGATATTGACTTCCTTTTTTTAAAAGAATAAAAGGCTATATATTTACGGGCCGGAAGTATATATAATTACCCTATATAAATCAAAATATAGAACTAAACAGGAATAAATCTCTCTATCATCTTTTTTGCATGACTTTTTCAGCCGAGTCGTTTTTCAAAAAATTTGAGGTTGAGGCGAGATCTTTTTTTTAATTCGCGGAGCTTTGCAGCCGAGTCGTTTTTCAAAAAATTTGAGGTTAAGGCGAGATCTTTTTTTTAATTCGCGGAGCTTTGCAGCCGGCACCCGTCAATTTTAACAACCGAGGCGTCCGGTTCAATCATAATGACTTCTTTGCCATCCATGTAAACGCGAATCGTACCGCCGGATTCCGAAATAGCAATGGCGATTGCATTGGTGTCACGGGTGATGGACGCCGATGACAGGTGGCGCGTCCCGAGTCCCTTTTCAATTTGAATGTCGCGGGTATCGACATCCAGATAACGGCCGGCGGACAAGATTTTACCGGTTTCGGAAATGATAAAAACACCGTCCAACTGAGCAAATCCCATAACGGACTCCCAATATTTTTTCTTGTTGACATTCACCTCTAAACCGGGGTCTTGACCGCGGAACGGATTGATAATCATCTGATGGGAGCGGGAAAGGACTTCCTCTTCGTCGCCGAGAATAAAAGCGGTGCCGACTTTTTTGCCTTCCCGGCCTTTCATAGAGATATTGAGCGCCAAATGTAAAACATTTTGGAATGTTTCAGGCAAAACACGCTTTTCGCATTCGCGAATGGTTTGAACGGTTTCATTCTCCGCCATACTGTGAACGATGAATGAATAAGAATCCTGACTGCGGAAGAGGCCGATAACAATACCGTAGTCAATATGGCCGAAGCTGTATTCAACGGCGGCGACATTCATCAAAAGCGAAGAGTTTCTGTCAGCCTCGGTACGGATGGCCTCGGCCAGTTCCTGAATTTGGAATTGGCTTTCATTTTTCAGATAGGTCAGCTTTTCGATAATTGTTCGGATCTGAGTAATATCAATTATGGGGATATCCAGCCCGCGGAAAGTGCGCACATCAATGTTTCCGAATGTAAAGACAGCCACCGCTCCAAGCAGATTTGCTATATTCACCACCGAATCTTTGATAAGAATACCGCAAAGATCTTCAGAATTGCAAGCGCTGAAAATAGGCGTCTCAATTGATTTTTTAATCTCAGTTTTATTCGTTATTTCATCCATTCCGACCTCAATTAATGTTTTTGCCTCCTTCCGAAAAACCGCCGGATGCTCGATTTTTGTTTTTAAAAGCGGTTTTTAAAATTGACAAAAGTTTTTGAACATGAATCTGTCATGTTTATATTTTGAAACTGAAATAATAATCCCGTTCAAAATAAAAAATACCTTATATTTTAGAAGCGGTTTTCTTTTATAAATACTTTAGTGATTTTATCATTTTTTTCAAGCACAGTCTCAAGAATTTGTCGAAAAAATAAGCTGAATTTTCGACAATGGACTAATAAATTTGAAGCAGACGGGCGGAACGGTCCCAAAAACACCAACCTCCTTTCCCCGCCAATTGAAATAATTGAAACCGTCGCCGAAGGCGAAGGCCGTAATTTTTGAGAAACAAATTAATAAGATTTCCCCCTATTCAATCCCGTAAATTGATTGATCAGCTTAGGAAATGAATATGAGAGAAGAAATATGGGTTGAAAAATACCGCCCGATGAAGCTGGACGATGTTTTCGGTCAGGAGGAGACGGTCGAGCGTTTAAAATCGTACGTCAGCTCCCGCAATTTGCCTCACCTTTTGTTTACAGGTCCGCCCGGCGTCGGCAAAACGGCATCCGCCGTATCTATTGCCCGTGAAATGTTCGGAGACGGCTGGAATGAAAATTTCACGGAACTCAACGCTTCCGATGAACGCGGTATTGATATCGTCCGAAATAAAATCAAAACTTTCGCAAAGACCGCCCCTATCGGCGGCGCCTCTTTTAAAATTATCTTTTTGGACGAAGCCGACGCGTTGACAAACGACGCCCAGTCGGCGCTGCGCCGAACGATGGAAAAATACAGCGGAAATTGCCGTTTCATCCTCTCATGCAATTATTCTTCAAAAATCATCGAACCGATCCAGTCCCGCTGCGCAGTCTACCGCTTCAAAAGCCTGACGGATGAAGCCATCGCAAAGCGCATCCGCCACATTTCCGGACAGGAAGGGCTGACAATCACCGACGGCGGCGTCAAAGCGCTGGTTTACGTTGCGGGCGGCGACATGAGAAAGGCTGTCAATTCTTTGCAGGCGGCCGCTTTCATTCAAAAAGGCATTGACGAAGAAACCGTCTACAAAATTACGGCCACGGCCCGTCCGGAAGACGTTTTAGATTTGATTCACACGGCACTGTCGGGACAGTTCAAAGAAGCGCGCGACAAACTGAATACGCTGGTTTTTGATCAGGGCTTGTCGGCGGATGATGTTTTAAACCAAATTTACCGTGCCCTCTTCAAAGTCGAAGATTTATCCGACAGTGAAATGATCCTCTTAATTGACGCGGTCGGCGAAGCGGACTTTAGAATCTCCGAAGGCGCGAATGAAAAAATCCAACTGGAAGCCTTGGTCGCCCACTTTGCCCTGCTTCGGAAAACAAATACATAACGGGCCGGGGTAAAAATGGTTTTTTTAAGGAGGCTGCGTCTTTGACGGGAATGACTCACCTCTCACGTCTTTTTTCTGAAAAACTCGGAATCGACGCCGGCTTTTATTTGACGGAAGAGAATTTCCAAAGCCAAAGGTTTCTTTTTGCCGGAATGGAACAGCTTCGCGAGCTGGCCGAAATGAAGAAAGCCGGTATGTTTGATATTGAAACGGTTTTATTGACAGATGGCGGGCCGGCACATTTTGAGAAACGGCCGGAGACACCTCCTTCTATGACGGAAGGGGAGGTTATTACGGGTTTTGTTCTGGTGGAACGGCAGCCGGGCGGAAATGCCGTATGCAATGATACGGGCAATTGTCTTGTATTCACGCCTGCCGTTTCGGACGCCGATACGAAACGCGAATTTCGTTCCGTCCTTTTGGAAATGGCTGCCCTGCCGTCTGCGGGCGGCACACCTGCGCATCAGCTTCAAGTCTCGGAAAAAGAGCTGATTGATGATGTCATTGAGTATTATTCTAAAACAGCGCTCGCTTTTTTCCGGGAATCCGGCGCGTTGCCGCCTTCTTATGAATCCGTTTATTCCGAAAGCCGCGTTCAAAAAGCGGCGGTGACCCTTCGCAAAGTACGCGGGTTGCCGGCAGTGAAAGAAAGCGGAAGAGCGTTTTTGGCCCCCGGGCTCAAAATTCTTGAAATCTGCTGCGGCAACGGTATGTCGACACTGGGATTGTACGAAGAAGAGATTGTTCCGCTCTCTGTGGACATCAATGCCGAAGACATATGTATCGGCTTGGCGCACAACGTCTTGAAGCCGGAAAAAACAATCATTATGGACGCAACAACGCTCTCCCGAAATCTGGATACTGAAATGTTTGACACTGTTATCGGTTTTATGATCGGCACAATTTATGAATTCAATAAAAATCTTTGGTTTTCAATTGCCGGCGAAGCCTTGAAAATGCTCAAACCCGGCGGATTTTTGCTGCTGACGCTGCAGGCCGAACATGAAGCTGTTTGGGTCTCCGATTATTTAAAATCAAAGGGTGTTGCCGGTGAAATTATTGATAACCGTGATGATATGACTTATTATGATGAATGGATTTATTTCGCCCGAAAGTAAAATCAAATACAGGCGCCAGTCTCATTTTCGGTCAAACCTAACGCCCGATTTTCCCAAACCCCAAAAACAAATTCATGAAAAAAAGGGCGTTCATTTTTCTCAACTTTTTTGAAAAAATGTAATTTCATTCGTCTTAAATCGCCCGTCTCTTATCTCTGATTTCTTATCTCTGACAGCCGGTTTTGTTTTTCAAAATAATAAAAAAAGTGAACGCCTCTTTTTCCCAAATTTGTTTTTCAAGTTTTGGAAAAGGAGCGTTCGGGTTTTGAATCAAATCGACAAATTACTTCTTACCGTATTTTGAATACAGGAAAAAGCCGGCGGCCAGTATGAGCACTGCTAACAGAAGCAAACCCAATATTAGCATACTGTTGCTGCCTCCGGTGTCCGAGTTTTGAGAGTTGTCGTCAGTTGTCTGTTCTGTATCTGTGTTACGGTTGTTCGTCTCCGGTTGAGGAGTCTCGGGTTGAGGAGTCTCGGGTTGAGGAGTTACAGGTTGTGTCGGTTGTGTATTTGCCGGCTTGTTTCCTTCTACAATCGTGGCTTGACCGGTACTGCTACCACCGCCACCGCCGCCGCTTGGGGCACCGTCGCCGAACCATATGTTCTTCATCGGTGTGCCACCGTATGAGACAAATGTTTCGTAGTCGTCGCCATAGTTGTCACTGTACACAAAATCGACGAAAACCGGTACCGTATAGCCTGTGCCGCTCCAGCCTTTGACTGGGATGCTGTCGTCAACATCAAGATTGTCGGAGCACATGACAGCCCAAATACCGTCGCTTGTGCGTGATGTTTTAATCAGGCCGCTGCCGCCGGTGATTGTGACGTTGTCCGCCCCTATTCCTTCGTAGTAAGAAGTAATAATAGATATCATGCCGCCGCTGATTGTGACGTCATATGCATATATTCCTTCATTCTCGGAATTAATCGTTACCGTACCGCCGCTGATTATGACGTTGTCTGCACATATTCCTTCGTAGTGAGAAGTAATAGATACCGTACCGTTGCTGATTATGACGTTGTCTGCAGCATCTATTCCGGCGTCATTAGTGGAATTAATCGTTACCGTACCGCCACTGATTATGACATCTTCGTCTGCCTCTATTCCTTCGTAGTAAGAAGTAATAGATACCGTACCGCTGTTGATTATGACAGAATCGTCGTTTGTATATATTCCGACGTCACCCGGGGCATCAATCGTTACCGTACCGCCGTTGATTGTGACAGGACCATCGTCTGCATATATTCCTTCATCGTAGGACATGATAGATACCGTACCGCCATTGATTGTGACGTCACCCGCATCTATTCCGCAATAATAAGTGGAATTAATTGTTACCGTACCGCCGTCAATTGTGACAGAATTCGCTGCCTCTATTCCGTTATTGCGGGAAATAATAGATACCGTACTGTTGATTGTGACAGAATCCAATGCCCTTATTCCGCGTGACGCTCCGTTGGGGTTAAGGGCAGTAATAGATACCCTTCCGTTTCCTTCAATTGTCAGGTTTCCTGAAGCATTAATACCGGTACCGTTGGTATTGTTGACACTGCTGTTTCCGGTGAGTCGAAGGGTAGAATCAGCGGGAAGATGAATCGCAGGTCTAGTGGCGCAACCGCTGCTACCGTCATAGACCTGATCCAGATTATTTAAGGTGAGAGTTTTTGTACCTTGCACCCACGTCCAGCCGTCACCGGAATCATCAGCCGGATTCGTACTAAAATTCAATTGGGTGGTGACCGTCGCAGCGCCGGCCGGTGCCATTAAACCCACAAATAGTGTCAGTGTCAGCGCGACTGCTATGATAAACGGCAATGTTTTCTTTGAATTCAATCGATTCATTATTTTCGTATTCATTCTAAAACTCCGTTAAATTTTTTTAATGTCTCATGTTATTGATTTACCATTGTCAAACATCGTTTTTATTATTAATTTCATTAAGGGACAAGTCCGGAATATGATAGTTAAATAAAGGTTCCATACTTGATTTTTCATTAATTACGTATAGGTATTGTAGTGGCATTTAATACTGAATATGACTATATTCCATTATTTTTTTGTGTTTCATGTCGCTGCTCTGCTGTTGTCAAATGGGCCGTTTTTAACATTAAGTACCATTACATAATTATATGTCATTTTAGTTATATCAGATGGAGTATATATAATATAGTACAGATATATCTTCTATTATATTATTCATATTTGTCCTATATAATAAAAATGATGAAAATGTTGAATAAAACTCGCTAAAAATATATTTTAAAGAAAATGGAATCAAAAATTCCGGTCAAAAAATCTCAATCTTCAAAAAAACGATGACCGCAGCCAAAAGTGAGCCGCCTGCAAAAGAGACGGAAAAAGGAATAAGACATCGGCAATGGCATTTTTGGTTCATTGGAGTTGAAAAATACTTCTGTTGCGTTTTCAAAAAAATTGATAAAAAATGAACGCCGTTTTTTTCATGAGTTTGTTTTTCAGGGTTTGGGAAAATGGGCGTTCAGGTTTGACCGAAATGATGAAGGCGGCTGCTTTTTTTTGAATTTGGTGAATGTAATCGGTGAAAAAACAAAGAACCGTTCCTCCGTTTTCGTTTTTGTCTGTCGCTTCGCGCCGCCCTCGCTCGAAGATTTTATCATCAATCATTCTCAGAAATCATTATCATAAAAGCATATATCATAAATCTGCCACCTGTTTTTCACTTGTTTTTTTTATGTTCGTTCCCTTTATATAGCATGATTTATTCTATTTTATGCCGAATTTTGCCGTCCCATTTCCCCGCGATTGTTTCTGCGGAGAGCGGCATTGATTTTCGGCAGTACTCAATAGGAGTCAAGAGAAATGGATAAACAAACACAGGACGTTCTTGAAATTCTGGAACAAAATGCGAAAGCAACTCCCGAAGAAATTTCAGAACTCACCAGAATTCCGCCGGCTGAGGTTCGAGAAATGATTCGGACGCTGGAAGCGGCGGGTGTGATTCGGAGCTATAAAACCATCATCAATTGGGATATAGTCGAAGATCCGCATGTTTACGCGTTTGTCCAGATTAAGGTATTGCTCGAACGCGGCCACGGCTATCAGAAACTTGCCGACCGCATTTGCAAATTCACGGAAGTCAAATCGCTTCGCCTTCTCTCGGGAGAAGACTATGATCTGGAATTCATGGTTTTGGGAAAATCCATGAAAGATGTCGCGTTTTTCGTCGCGGACAAAATAGCGACGCTGGATCAAGTCCAAAACACATCGACACACTTCATCTTGAAAACATACAAAGAAGACGGTGTCATCATGGAAGAGCCCGAAGAATTTAAAAGACAGCAAGTTTCGCCGTGAGGAGCGATTATTATGACAGAAATACCTACAGTATCCCCGAGAAAGGTGGATCAACTCGATTATTCAAAATACATCACAAGTAAAATGAAAAATGTACCGCCGTCAGGAATCCGTAAATATTTCGACATCGCGGCAGGCGTCGAAGATGTAATTTCGCTCGGTGTCGGCGAACCGGACTTTGTCACGCCCTGGCATATCCGCGAAATGTGCATTCATTCTTTGGAAAAAGGCGAAACCTCCTATACATCCAACTTCGGTATCCTCGAACTCCGTGAAGAGATTTCAAAAAAATACAGGCGGGAATACGGATTGGATTACAATCCGGCCACAGAAATCCTTGTCACAACCGGCGTCAGCGAAGCTCTGGATATTGCCATTCGCTGCGTGATCAATCCGGGAGACGAGATTTTAATCGTCCAGCCGACTTATGTTGCCTATATCCCCGAAATCGTCCTCAGCGGCGGCGTTCCCGTTGTTGTTCCGACAAGAGCGGAAGATGACTTTAAAATCAAACCGGAAGAGCTGGAAGCGAAAATCACGCCGAAAACAAAAGCGGTCATCATCAATTATCCGCATAATCCCACCGGCGCCGTTATGACGCGCAAAGATTACGAAGCCATCGCGCCGATCATTGAGAAACATGATTTGATCGTTATATCGGATGAAGTTTACGAATGTCTCACCTATGAAGGCGAACACGCGCCGTTTTCCATCATTGAAGGTATGCAGGAACGAACGATCGTCCTCAACGGCTTTTCAAAATCTTACGCCATGACGGGCCTCCGCCTCGGTTACATTTTAGCGCCGGCCCCATTGATTGCCGCCATGATGCTGATCCATCAGTATTGCATGATGTGCGCGCCGATCACCTCTCAAATCGGCGGTCTCGAAGCCCTCAAAAACGGTGAGGAAGAAATGAAATCCATGGTCAGAGAGTTCAACCGCCGCCGGATTTTGATTACGGACGGATTTAACAAACTCGGCCTTGATTGTTTTGACCCCAAAGGAGCGTTCTATGCCTTCCCCTCCATCAAATCCACGGGACTCACCTCCGAAGAGTTTGCCGACAAATTTTTCGCCTCCCAGCGTGTCATCACAATTCCGGGAACCGCATTCGGTGAAGCCGGAAAAGGACATTTGAGATGCGCTTACGCAACGTCCCGCGACGATATTAAAATCGCGTTGGACAGATTTGATGAATTCTTAAAAACACTGTAACAATTGAAAACACGAAAACAAGGCGTTGCTTTGTTTTCGGCCTTTCTTTTTTTGCCTTTTCTTTTTTGTCCTTTCTTTTTTGTCCTTTCTTTTTTGTCCTTTCTTTTTTACCCTTTCTTTTTTGCCCTTTCTTTTTTGCCCTTTCTTTTTTGCCCTTTCTTTTTTGACAGAATTAAGGGGCGAAGCGGGTTTT
>Ga0123353_10008480_pt1 | contig 14045 bp, 9 predicted proteins | sample TergutLab28metaG_3_FD_92763 | JGI IMG/M metagenome (GOLD analysis project Ga0123353, IMG submission 92763) | Labiotermes labralis P3 segment gut microbial communities from Petit-Saut dam, French Guiana - Lab288 P3 | ecosystem: Host-associated > Arthropoda: Insects > Digestive system > Gut ... | reverse complement strand
TATCTCGAAGAAGCGCATTCGCATCGGCTTTCGAAGAATAGACATTCACGGCAATGTGCTGAAATTCAATGGGAAGCGCGTGGTGCTCAAGGGCGTGAATCGCCATGATTTTGACCCCGACCACGGTTGGGCTGTCCCTCGTGAGCGATTTTACGACGATTTGTACTTAATGAAACGCGCCAATGTCAACGCGATACGGACCGCGCATTACCCGGATGACCCGTTTTTCTATGAACTGTGTGACGAACTGGGTTTTTACGTGATGGATGAAGCGGACCTGGAAAGCCATGGCACCCGCCGCAAAAACTGCCCGGGAGATCATCCCCAATGGCGGCAAGCCGTGATTGACCGGGCCGAACGCATGGTGCTGCGCGACAGAAGCCATGCCTGCGTGTGCTTCTGGAGTTTGGGCAATGAAGCGGGCGACGGCTTGAATTTCATCTATGAGCGCAATGCGATTCTTGCGCTGGACAACAGCCGCCCCATCCATTATGAAGGCGACTTTGATTACACCAAAAGCGATTTCATCAGCCGCATGTATCCCCTGCAGGGCCTTGTTAAGCTCATGCGCGAGCAGAAAGAATTTAAGCCGGGCTTTTTCGACAGCGCGGCGAATGCGCTTGCGGCCGACAACAAAGCCATTCCGCAGGATAAGTACGCCACGCACCCGGTGATGTACTGCGAATACGCCCACGCGATGCAGAACAGCCTGGGCAATTTCCGCGAATACGTGGAGGATTTTGAGAATTACGAACACATGTGCGGCGGGTTTATTTGGGATTATGTGGACCAGGCCATCCGCGCGAATGAAGCGATGCAGACAGATGCCCCGCCCGGCGGCTGGATTTATGGCGGCGACTTCGGCGAGGGCTACAGCAGCTATTATTTCTGCGCGAATGGTATTATAGGGGCCGACCGCCAGCCGCACCCGAGCTACTACGAAACAAAGCAGGTTTACGCCAATATTTGCGCTTCCGCTTTTGATGAAGCCACGCAGGCTGTTACCCTGCGCAACAAGAGCCTGTTTACGCCCCTGCGCGAGTACGATATCTACTGGGTTTTAACCGACAATGGAAATGTGCTGCAGGAAGGGCAGTTCGAGTTCTTTGACGCCGCGCCCGGCGAGGAAGCGCAGGTGCAGGTTCCCTATGATTTGAACGAGTTTGCCGTGACAGGCGAGTTGATCCTGACAATTTCATTCCGGCTGCGCAAAACACAGGCCTGGGCCCCAGCGGGCTACGAGCTGCGCTTCGACCAATTTTACTTGTCTCAATGGCAAATTCCTGCGCTGCCCAAGCGCGATGAACAACTCTCCTTTGTGAAAAAAAGAAAGACGATAACGCTTGAATCCAGCAATATCAAGGCTATGTTCCGAAAAGGCAGGCTTGTGTCGCTTGATTTCGGCGAGGGCGAAATGATCGCGCAGGGCGGAAAAAAGACTGGCCTGCGCCCGAATTTCTTCCGTGCCATGGTGGATAACGACCATAGCTTCCTCAATTTTGTGCCGAAGCTGGCGCGCCTGCACCCCCTGCGGCTATGGCGGATCGCGTCAAGCCTCCTATGCGCATGCGGCGTAAACGCAAAACGCCTTGATAAAGGCAGCGTAAGGCTGAATGTGCGTTGGTGGCAGCCCACTTGTTTGGCCGTTGGAACGCGTACAATCTACACTGTACACAGCAATGGCGTGATTGAGGTTAAGCATAAGACACGGGGCCTGGCGCCCATGCTGCGCGTTGGCATGCGGTTGGGGCTCGACCAGCGGCTGCTACAGGCGAAGTGGTACGGGCGCGGCCCGCATGAATCGCAGCGCGACCGCAAAACCGGGCAGAAAATCCGCCTGCACGACATGCCGGTGGCCGAGCTGGAGCACCGCTACATGCGCCCGCAGGAAAACGGAAACCGGGAGGACGTGCGCTCGCTGGAGCTTTATGGCAGCGACGGCCATGGCCTTCGAATTGATGCTGAGAAAGCGATCAATTTCAGCGCATTATATTATACGCAGGAAAAGCTTGACGACGCCAAGCATTTGTATGAGCTGATTCCCGATGGCTATGTTTCGCTGTGCGTGGACGGGTTCCAGCGCGGCGTAGGCGGCGATTTGCCGGGCAGCGCGTTTTTGCATGAGCCGTATAAGCTCAAGCCGGGGAAATATGCGTTTGGGTTTACGATGAGGAAGGCATAGATGTGATTGTAGGGGTGGCGTTCTCGCCACCTGCGCTCAAAAAGATGAAAAATGAGTTTATGATGGAATGAGTGTGGTTATTATGGGCGGGTGGCAAAAATGCCACCCCTACAGGTTGCGCCTAAACAGATAGGTGGCTGCGATGAACAAATCGCAGCCACTCGTGTTTTATGCTATTTTATATTTCCCTCACGGGCCGCATTTCGATATAGCCCCGCCAGCCCTGGGGCGAAAGCTGCATCCTGGGACCAAGTTCGTCGGCATATTGATAGCCGTACACTTCGGGGTTAAAGTTTTTCATTGCCTCCCATAAGTCACCGATTGCTTCTCCAAATTTTTCATCGTCAAAGGGTTCACCCTGGAATACAAGCATCTTGCAGGGTTCCAAGTCAATAACGTCGAAGCCATTCGGTATCTCTCCCGCATAATCTGCCGGAACTTCAATCGCTGAAGCGTAAATGCCCGTGCCATCGGGCCGCATGTTGTCCGGCAGCCATACGCCAACCGACTCGTACAAAGCCTCTTTAAGAACATCCGCCGGGGCGGGATAGTCATCCTTGCCGCATCCGACTTCTTCGCAATACTCGAAATAGTGTGTTGCTTTTTTGCTGCGCCACAAAATCAACTTACGCGCCGGGCGCTCCATGATTTGCGTGAAAACCACCGCTGTTTGTTTACCCATGCTCGCTTCCTCCAATTTTGATTTTTGGCGGTTGAGATAACGGTATGGAATTAGCCAACCTTCGGGCTTTGGATAGCTCGCAAATTTTTTCGGTGGTATCCCGAAGGCGTTGGCAAACGCCCGCATAAAACCCTCGTGGCTGTCGAAGACAAAATCAAGGGCGATGTCGATGACTTTCGAGTTTGCGCTTCTTAAAGCATGCGCCGATTGAATCAGGCGCTCGCGGCGGATATATTCGAAGGGGGACAGGCCTGTTTCCTCCTTGAACAGCCGTGCCGCGTGGTATTGGGAATACCCGGCGGCTTTTGCGAGCTCGCTTGAAGTGATGGGCTCCTGCAAATGCGCCTGGATATACGCCTGCATGATTTTGGCTGGCGGAAATTGATTTCCGTTGTGCACTGTTATCTCACCTCCCGCAATCATTGTACGGGAAATCGGAGTTTTTTTCTTGACTTCAACTGCGCAATCACACGAACATCCCCATCGCTTTTTTGAGTATCTCCTGTCCGCGGGCCTGCGCCGCTTCCAAACTTGTGCCCGGCCCGAATGCTTTGTCCGTGCAGATATACAGCTTGATTTTCGGCTCCGTGCCAGAAGGCCGCAGCGCCAGCCAGCTGCCGTCGGCCAGGTAGAGTTTTACGACGTCGCTTTTTGGCAGGTTGATTTTGCTTGCTTCGCCTGTGCGCAAGCCGCGGCGCTGCCCTGTGCTGATATCCTCTATCATGATAATTTCCTCGCCGGGCAGGCAGGTTGCGTAATTCTTGCGAATTCTCGCCATCCATCCAGCAATCTGCGCAACGCCTGCGGCGCCCTTGGCTTCATGGTTATAAAGCAGGTCGCAGACCGCGCCATACTGCTCATACAAAGCCATAAGCGCCTGATAGAGCGTCATATTTTTTTGCTTATAATACGATGCCATTTCGGCGATTAAAATCGAAGAGATGACGGCGTCTTTATCGCGGCAGTGGTCGCCCAGGAGGTAGCCGAAGCTTTCCTCGAAGCCGAAGATGAATGCATGATCGCCGCTTTGCTGCCATTCGTCCATCTTTTCGCCGATATACTTAAAGCCCGTGAGCACATGCTCGACATGCACTTGATTGGCCGCGCAGATGCGGTCCGCAAGAGTGCCTGTGACAATTGTTGAGATAATGGCGGGGTTTTGCGGCAGCGTTCTGCTTTTTATCAGGTAATCGCACAGCAGCGCGCCGTTTTGGTTGCCGCTGAGCACCACGTATTCCCCGGCCGGGTTTTGCACCAACACGCCGATTCTGTCCGCATCCGGGTCTGTTGCGAAGACGACATCGGGCTTTTGCCGCTTCGCGATCTCAATTGCAGGTTCAAAGACGGCTTTGTCCTCCGGGTTGGGGTAGTTCGCGTAGGGGAAGCTGTGCTGTTCGTCCTGATACTTTTGTGAGGCTACGACTTCATAATTTGAATAGCCAAGGCGTTCGAGCATTTGCGTTACGGGAGTTAAGCCTGTGCCATGCAGTGGCGTGTATAAAATTTTCAGCTTTGCGGCTTCACTGCTGCGGGACTGCAAAAATTGCTCGATTGCCTGATAATATATTTCATCGAAGCTTTCATCTAAAAACGTGATTGTGCCATCGCATTTGGGCGCAGGGTCAAAATAATCCAGGGCGTTGATTTCACGCAAGACGGCACTGGCGGCTTCGTCTGTGAGCTGCCCGCCGGTTGAGTTATATGCCTTATAGCCGTTGTATTCTTTTGGGTTATGGCTGGCGGTGATGACGATGCCCGTGTGTGCTTTAAAATGCCGGATGGCGAAGCTGAGCATTGGCGTGGGCCGCGCATGCTCGAATAAATAGACCTGCAGGCCGTTGGCGCTGAGAATTTCCGCCGCGTGCAGGGCGAACTCTTTGGAGCAGCGGCGTGTATCATATGCAATGCAGGCCTTTAAGCGCTTCGCGGCGCTTTCTTCCGGGTATTGCTTTATCATAAAGTTTGCAAGGCCCTGCGTGGCACGGCCTACAGTGTAGTGATTCATGCGGTTGCTGCCCGCGCCGATTTCAGCGCGTAATCCCCCGGTTCCGAAAGCCAAGTCGCGATAGAATGCATCGGTGCGAACGCAAGCGTCTGTGCTTGTTTTTTCGAGCTCCCCGCGCCAGATGCTGTCTTGTGAGACATGCGCAAGCCAGCGCTGGCATTCCAGCAAGGCCTCGTTGCGGCGGATGAGCTCGCAGCGCTGCTTGACGCAGTCCGGGCTGCGGCCAGGGTCGCCGGGGGTGTTGAGCGTGTAGTCGATTAAGCGCTCAAGCGTTGTTGTGGCAACATGCAGGCGGGTGTCGCTGGAGGCATAGTAGATGGCGACTTCGCCTTGCTCGTTGATGGCAGCGCCATTGCAGAAAGCTACATTTGAAACATCACCTACACGCTCTTTGCCCATGGGAGCCAGAAAATACCCCGAAGGCTCGTGCGTGACGCGCCAGGGTTCGGCCAAGTCCGTCATAAAGACATAGAGCACATAACGCAGCCCTGCTGCTGTATTTCTTACCCCGTGGGCGATATGCAGCCAGCCGGCTTCTGTTTTGATGGGCACGGCTCCCGCGCCGTTCTTGCTCTCGGTGATTTGATGGTAGCGCCGCGCACTGACCAGGCGTTCGTCTTCCACGACGGCGTTTTCGATGTCGTCGCACAGGCCGAAGCAGATGCCGCCGCCGCTGCCGGCCTCGATGAAGCCGTCTTGCGGGCGGGTATAGAGCGCATACTTGCCCTGCACGAACTCCGGCAAGAGCACCACGTTGCGCTGCTGCGAAGACTTGGATTTCAAGTTCGGCAGGCGCTGCCATGTGATTAAATCTTTTGTGCGCACGATGCCGCAAGCTGCTAATGCAGCGCTGGGGTCCGGGTTATCCGGGTCCTTCGACTCGGAGCAGAATAAGCCGTATATCCAGCCGTCCTCGTGCTGCGTCAGGCGCATGTCGTAGACATTGACTTCCTCGCATTGGGTGTCTGGCAGCTCGATGGGGCAGATGAACCGAAAGCCTTCTGTGGCACTGCTGCTGCTGGCCAGGGCAAAAAAAGATTTGCGGTCGTTGCCTTCTGTGCGCGCGACGAGATAATATTTTCCATCCAGGTAAATCGCGCCGCTGTTGAACACCGCGTTGACGCCCAGGCGCTCCAGGCACAGGGGGTTGCTTTTGGTGTCGAAATCATAGACCCAGCTGGGCGGGATGTGCTCCCGGGTGAGCACGGGGTTTTGCCAGCGGGTGTAGATGCCGTTGGACGCGCCGGGCACGTTGGGGGTTTTGATGAGTGTTTCGTATTTTGCCTGCAAGGCTTTGGATTGTTCAGATTGCATTGGTCATAGCCCTCCGTTTTTTATTGCGCGGGTACCTTATACAGGTGTGTATTTGCTCAATTATAAGGCGCTTTTAGACTTTTTGTAGTGATAAGATTAAGCAGCGGGTGGCGAGAACGCCACCCCTACAGGTAGTGCAAAAACGCCACCCGCTACTTAAACTTAATCACTACTACTGCGTAAAAGAGCTAATTATAATATTACCATATATCTCCCGGAAAAGTCAACCAATTTACTTGAGTTGCGCGGAATCTTATTTTTTATGGCGCGGGTGGCGAACTCCTTGCAAAAAATGATTCCGTGTGCGTTATCTGAAAATTGTTGACTTATTTTTTAATTTGCGTTATTATTATAAGGGATTTTGGCCTGCTGAGCGACGAACAGGTAATACACAAAAAGGAGCGCTCTGCCATGAAACGATTGATACTTCTTTCGCTTGCCCTGATACTGCTCGCCGCCTGCGGGAGGGTTCCCATAGAACCCGCGCTTGAAGAAAGCGCAGCAGCTACTGGGGCAACAGCAGAAACTGAAACCACCGCCGAAGAAGAAACCACTGCTGAAGCTGAAACCGAAACACTTGCAACGGATGCTGCGCTGCCCGCAGCCACAAACCACTCGACTGTGCGCCCAACCACAACAAACCCCACGACAACAAGGCCCCTTTCTGGCCTGCAAGCGCCGTTTTCCGTGGGCTTTCAGGTGAACACACACGCCCGCGCACAGGAGGAAGACGACGCCGTCGTCATCACGTCAAGGCAGGCGCTTGAGGAATTTCACGCGCAGTACGGCGACGCAAACAACCGGCTTGCCGGGCATCTCAGGCAGTACAATAACGCTTGGTTCAACACGCGCTCGCTCATTATTATCACGCGGACGGAGGGCAGCGGTTCCATCCGTCACACGGTGGAAACGCTGATCCCGATGGAGTGGATGGCCACGGTCTTCGTCTCGCACAGCGTGCCGGAAATCGGAACCGCCGACATGGCCTATTGGGTTATCGCCCTTGAGGTTGACAACAGCCACATGGAGGGCATAACCCAGGCGCAGGCGATATATTATTTTTATGATGAACGCGGATTTCAGGTAAGGGAAGGAATGCGCCCATGAAAACAATTTTATTCCAAGGCGACAGTATCACAGACTGCGGCCGCGACCGCGAAGACCCCAACAGCCTGGGCAATGGCTATGTTAAGCTTGTCAGCGAACTGCTGCCGGGCTGCCGGGTGCTCAACCGGGGAATTTCCGGCAACCGCTCGCGCGATCTTGTTGCCCGCTGGCAGGAGGATTGCCTTGATTTGCGGCCAGGTATCGTGAGCATTCACATTGGCATCAACGACGTGTGGCGGGGCTATGACTCGAATGACCCCACCAGCGACGAGAGCTACGAGGTCAATTACCGGCAGCTGCTTGAGCCATTGAAACATACGCCAGTGCTTTTAATTGTGCCCTTCCTGACAAATATAGACAGCCCCGCCGTGGCGCCCATGCGAAAAGACCTGGCGGGCAAGCAGGCTGTTGTATATCAGCTTGCGGCGGAATACGGCACGGCCCTGCTGGATGCGGATGCGCTGTATTTGCACGCAGTGGAACAGGGCGCAACGCCCGCTGCGCTGGCGCATGACGGCGTGCATCCCACAGAGATGGGGCATAGGCTGCTGGCGGAGGCGGTGGCGGGAAAATTGCGAAATCGCACTTGACAAACGCAGCGGCTTGTGCTATTATAAATAAAGAGAGACTCCATCCTTATGGAAATCCCAAAGAACAATTTTTTACGAAAAATGGTTCTCGCAGAGATTCGGCGCCCTGGGCTGCAAGCGTCGATTGGGAGAGTAGTGGAATGGGCAACGCTCTTGTTGGGCAGAACTTAATATTTTAAAGCTGGGCGCAATGCTTATAATTGAAAAGCGGCGTCAATGTGGGTGGCACCGCGGGAGTAATCTCGTCCCTCAGAACTGATGTTTTGGGGGATTTTCTAATTTAATTTACACAGGAGGCAAGCAATGGAATTCGTAGCATTTGACAAACCCCGTAAACTGGATGACATCCAGGATATCATCGACCAGGTGGCAGCGGGCAATCTCAAGGATGGAGATAGCGTAACCGTGAAAGGCTCCATCCATCGAATGAAAGAGATGAGCGGCTTTGCTTTTGTGAATGTCCGCTCGCCGCGCATTGTATTTCAGTGCATTTGGGAGGAAGGCAAGTCCCAGGTCAACATCAAGGACTTTGGCGCGGAAGACTGCGTTATCATCCAGGGTAGCCTGGTGTTCGACGAGCGCAGCCGCCTGGGTTTTGATATTCGCATTGATGATATGAAAAAACTCAGCGGCCCGGTGGAACAACTGCCCATCGAAATCAGCAATGACCGCAAGATCGACAAGCTGCAATTGAATACCTTGCTCGACCAGCGGACGATTTCCCTGCGCAACCCGAAAGTGCGCGCCGCCATGCGCATCTGCGATGGCGTGATGCGGGCCTTCCGTGATTATTTGGCCAGCGAGGGCTTTGTGGAGTTCGTGCCGCCGAAAATCGTGCAGGCCGGGGCCGAGGGCGGCGCCGACCTGTTTGAAGTTGACTACTTCGGCGAAAAGGCCTACCTCAATCAAAGCCCGCAAATGTACAAACAGATCATGGTGGGCGTGTTCAACAAAGCTTACTGCGTCGCGCCAGCTTTCCGCGCCGAAAAGCACAGCACCAACCGCCACCTCAATGAATATGAAAGCCTCGACCTGGAAATGGGCTTCATCGATTCTTTCCAGGATTTAATGGAAATCGAATGCCGCATTTTGCGCTATATGTTCAATTTGCTCAACGAGAACTATGCGCCGGAGCTTGAGATGCTGCTTGGCCGCGGCAGAAAACTGCCCGAGCTGACCAAGTTCCCGCAGATTAAATTCGCAGACGCGAAGGAGCTTTATGCCCAGGCGCAGGGCAGGAAAGTAACCGACCCTATCGACCTGAGCCCCGACGAAGAAAAGTGGATCGGCGAGTATTTCCTGAAAGAGCACGATTCGCCCATCGTGTTTATTACGCACTACCCTTCGAAAAAGCGGCCCTTCTACGCCATGGACGACCCGGCGGACCCGCGCTATACGCTGAGCTTCGACTGCTTGCTGTATGGCCTGGAAATCACCACCGGCGGCCAGCGCATACATGATTATCATGAGCAGGTGGAAAAAATGCGCCAGCGCGGCATGGATCCCGCAGGCTTTGAAGACTACTTGGCCATGCACAAGTATGGCATGCCGCCCCACGGCGGTTTTGCCCTGGGCCTGGAACGCGTGGTGCAAAAACTGCTGGAGCTGGATAACGTTCGCCGGGCGACGGCATTCCCCAGGGACAGGGAGAGGGTTAGGCCGTGACAGGAGTTAGGGAGTAGGCAATGCGTCTCTACGTACTTGGGAGCAGCCGCGCGATTGTGAGTTCATCGCCCTGCACGCGGCCCAGCCCAAGGAAAATATTCTCGTGATAGACTCGATAGAGCTCACCCTCTATTGAGTCTTTTGCGTTGTTTTGGACAGGGCACAGCGAAGCGACATAGCTGCACCGCAGGTGCCCGCCGTTGCGAAAGCGCGTCGCTTGCGCTGGCGAAACATACACAGCGGCATAGCGCCCCAGCGCATGATCGATTGGAATAACAGAAAAATCACCTTGTTCGAGTTGTTCCAATGTCGAGCAAAGCGAAATATCATAGCCATTGGCCTTGGTCCTTCTTAGAGAGCTCATGGCTGCGCCGCAGCCCAGCGCTTTGCCTAAATCATCAATCAGGGTCCTGATGTAAGTTCCGGCGGAGCACTCGATGTAAAGCTGATCGTCATCTGTCAGCTCGAGCTTGAAAATCTCAACAGGGCGGGCCTCGCGTTCGATTTCAATGCCACGGCGGACAAGCTCGTACAGGCGCAGGCCGTCTTTTTTCAGCGCCGAAACCATGGGCGGCACCTGCATGATATTTCCCCGGAAATGCACCAGGGCGGCTTCGATTTCTTCGCGCGATATGCTAACCGGACGCTCTTCGAGAACATTGCCGGTTATGTCGAGCGTATCTGTTATAACCCCCAGCTGAAAGTCTGCCAAATAGGCTTTGTCGTGGCTGGGCAGGAATTCGGCAAAGCGCGTGGCCCCGCCGAGCAGAATGGGCAGCGCGCCGGTGGCCATGGGGTCGAGGGTACCGGTGTGGCCCGCTTTTTTGATGTTAAGCATGCGGCGTGTTCGATTCACGGCTGTGAACGAAGTTATGCCGGGGGGTTTGTCGAGCAATAATAAGCCGGTCATTGCTTGGTTCTCCTGTGAATAAAATGCGGGCGGCAGATTGCCGCCCCTACAGTTTGATATTAATTTAACGCCTCTTCGATATACCCGACCACAAGCTCGATGGTCTCTTCCAGGGGCAATTCGCTGCTGCAGGCCGCAGCGCGCACATGCCCGCCGCCGCCCATTTTGGCCGCAATGGCCGCAGCGTCAACCGGCGCATGGCTGCGCAGGGAAATCTTATGCGTGCCGTCGGGGCGCTCCCGGATGGCTACGCCAACCTCCACGCCTTCGATTTGGCGGGTGCGTGCCACGAGCTGGATGTACTCCTCCTCGTTGGAGCCGCTTTGGCGGAACATCGCCTGTGTTACGGCCACCAGGGCCACGCGGCCTTCGCAGTAATAGCGCAAGCCGGCGAAGGCCATGCGCTCCATTTCGAGGTAGGCACGGGACTGGGTCTCGAAAAAGGCGCGGTTGAGGGGCTGGGTTTCTACGCCAAGGTCGATATATCGCGCGGCATAAAAATGGCTGCGTGAAGTTGTGCTGGCATAACGGAAGCAGCCGGTGTCGGTGCTGATGCCCGCGTAAAGGCAGGCGGCCATTTGCGTTGTAATGGTTACGCCCATTGCGTCTATGACATCGCTTATGATTTCTGCTGCTGCTGCCGCTGAAACATCCAGCAGGGTTTCGGCGGCAAAAAAGATGTTACTGGGATGATGGTCGATGCTTAAATCAATCCGCGCGCCGAACTGCGCTTCGAAGGCCTTGCCCAGCAGATGCGCCACCGCGATATCAACCGCGACGAGGAGGCAAGAGGCAGGAGGCGAGAAGCTGGAATCAGGCGTGATATATTCAATGCCGCCGCACATGTAATCAAACATGGCGGGCATGGGGTCTTCGCAGAGCACGCAGGCGTCTTTGCCCATGGCACGCAGGGCATGCGCGAGGGCAAATGCGCTGCCCAGGGCGTCGCCGTCCGGGTGGGAGTGCGTGAAAATACAGGCCGCGGAGCAGTCCCGCAGCCGGAGGGCGGCCTGTTGTGTGTCGATGCGTTTCATTTATATCCTTTCTGCAAAGGCAAAGCTGTCTTCGATCCAGCCGCTGAGGTAATCCTTCAGGCCGGCATGGCTGCCCAGCTCGAAGTGGGTGTTCAAAAATGCATTCAAGTAATAGAAAAACATGTAGTAGCAGTAGTAAGCCAGCCGCTCGGGCCGCAGCTGGTAATCAATGCCGTTGTGACGCAGCGCCGCGTGGAAGGCTTCCATCGCCCAGGGCCAGTGCATACAGAACCAGGCGTCGCGCTCGGGCGGGCTAAGCAGCGGGGTGTCCCAATCCACAAGATGATACACATCTCCGTTGACAATCATGTTGCCGCCCGCATCCCCATGCGTAATTACAAAACCGGAACTATCCTCCTGGCACAGCCGCGCAAACTGCCGCAGCCGCCGCGCCCTATGAGCGATCAATTCGCGTTTCGGCTCAAGCAAGGCGAGCACTTCCAGGTCTTTCACTTGCGCCCACTGTGCATAAAAATTCTCCGCAGCGGCAGCCGAAAAATCCTCCCGGGTAATGTTCAGGCCTTCCGGGTTCACAGCATACACCCGCGTCAGAATTTGATACTCCTGCGCTTTGCTTGCCTTGTTTTGGATATTTTCGCCATTAATCCAATCGAACAACCCCAGAATGCCATCCTCGAACCGCGTGTATAACTGACCGCCGCGTGTCTTAACCACCCGGTTAATGCGCTCTGCTCCCTGCTTACACAGGTGATCAATCACGCTAAAACTACCGCGATATCCTTCGCGGTGATAGCCATGCACGAGTTTGGCGAAATAGCGGCCTTCATTGCAGTCCAAGCGCCAGGTTTCGCCGAAATAGCCGCGCCTGGCCGGGGTGATATCCCGGACTTCAAGTGAATATTCTTCGCTGATAAAAGCACGTAAATTCCGAAGAGAACTCTCATCACGTAATACGGAACTATACATCTTTTTCGCCTGCATTGATGTCCAGTGAATCAATCGTGCGTATGATTTGCGTGCCTTCTTCGATGGAGTTATCGGCGATAAAGCGCAGCTCGGGCGTTTTGCGCAGCTGCAGGCGCCGACCAATTTCGCCGCGCATGAAGCCCGCGGCGCTCTGCAGGCCCTTTACGCTTGCGCGAGCTACTTCAATGCCTTCAATAGCTGATATATACACTTTTGCGGTGGAGCCGTCGCCGCTTAGGTTCACGCGCACGACGGTAAGCAGCTTGCCCTGCACGCGGGGGTCTTTGAGCTCGCGCAGTAATGCTGTGAGCTCGCGCTTGATGTCCTCGGCGTTGCGGGAGATGTGGTAACTGGGCATGGGATGCTCCTTCGATTTTTATAACGCGGGCGGTTTGCGAGCCGCCCCTAAAGGTTGCACAAACTGCAACCTTTCAGGTATACTGGAGCTGTAGGGATGGTTCGCAAGCCACCTGCACATAATATTAGTTTTATCTAAACGTTAGTCTCTGTATTCCTCCATGAAATACACTTCAAGGATATCGCCTTCTTTGATATCGTTGAATTTATCGAGGAAAATACCGCACTCGTAGCCTTTGACAACCTCTTTTACGTCGTCTTTAAAGCGGCGCAGGGAGGCGATTTCGTCCTCGGCGAGGATAACGCCCTCACGCGTAACGCGGCACTTCGAACCGCGCTGCACTTTTCCGTCGAGCACATAGCTGCCCGCGATGGTGCCGATGGAGGAAATCTTCATCACCTGGCGCACTTCCACGCGGCCAAGGCCCACCTCGCGGTACTTCGGCGCAAGCATGCCTTTCACGGCTTTTTGCACGTCTTCGATCATATCGTAGATGATGCGGTACATGCGCAGCTGCACGCCGTCGCGCTCCGCGTTTTGCGCGGCGATGGGGTCGCTTGTGACGTTGAAGGCGACAATCAGCGCACCGGAAGCGCTGGCGAGCATGACGTCGCTTTCGCTGACAGCACCCACGCCCGCATGGATCACGCGCACGCGTACTTCTTCGTTGCCGAGCTTGAGCAGATTTTGCTTGACGGCTTCGGCGGAGCCCTGCACGTCGGCTTTAACGATGATATTGAGGTCTTTCATCTCGCCCTCTTTGAGGGTGTCGAAGAGGGTTTCCAGCGTCACCTGGGCGTTGAGGCTGAAGATTTCCTGCTTGGCGCTGTATTTGCGCTGCTCGACCAATTCGCGTGCCAAGCGCTCGTCGCTGACAGCGTCAAAGCTGTCGCCGGCGTGGGGGGCTTCGGCCATACCCATGATTTCCACAGGCACGCTGGGCCCCGCTTCTTCGAGCACAAGGCCCTTGTAGTCGGTCATCACGCGCACGCGGCCCACGGATTCGCCCGCGACAATCACGTCGCCGGATTTGAGTGTCCCGTTCTGGACGAGCAGCGTGGCGATGGGGCCTCTTGTGCGGTCCAGCCTGGCTTCGATCACAACGCCTTTGGCGGCGCGGTTCGGGTTGGCCTTGAGCTCCTTCATTTCGGCGATGAGCAGGAGTGTTTCGAGCAGGGTATCCATATTCTCGCCGGTTTTGGCGGAAACGGGCACGCAGATGGTGTCGCTGCCCCATTCCTCGGGGACGAGCTCGTATTCCGTCAGCTGCT
>Ga0123353_10008479_pt1 | contig 14046 bp, 13 predicted proteins | sample TergutLab28metaG_3_FD_92763 | JGI IMG/M metagenome (GOLD analysis project Ga0123353, IMG submission 92763) | Labiotermes labralis P3 segment gut microbial communities from Petit-Saut dam, French Guiana - Lab288 P3 | ecosystem: Host-associated > Arthropoda: Insects > Digestive system > Gut ... | reverse complement strand
TATTAATTTTTATAACATAAGATTTTAATCGCCGGCAATTGATTTTTGGATTTTATCTTTTATTTCAAAAAAGAGTTCTTTCGCCGTCTCTTCGCTGACCGCTTCCGCCATAATCTTAAGCTTTCTGCCGTTTTTCGCGGGGGATATCAGAACATCCCCGCGGCTGTTCGAAACCCTAAGCCCCGGAGCTTCGCCGACGGGGCTTTTCCCCGGAGCTTCGCCGACGGGGCTTTTCCCCGGAGCTTCGCCGGCATTAATATCCCCTATGATTTTTGAAAGCCGCGAAGGCGCAGCTTCGATCTCAAAATTGTCCGAATAAACGAAAAACCCGGGTATGGCTTTTATTAAATCCGAAAGCCTGCCGCCGTTTTCAGCTATAACCGCAATAATCTTAACAAGCATGAAAACCGCGTCCCGCACCCATAAATCCCTGAACATAAGCTGTTTTTGCATTTCCGGGAAATCCTGTTTTTCGCTCGAATAGCGGTATGCCCTGCGTCCGTGTTTTTCAGCAAGAACATCTATTACAGACGGGGCGTCATAAGGGACGGCCACGTCGTTCCCGTTTATAAACTCATCGTTGCAGCAGAGGCAGACAAGGCTTTCATGCGGCACGAAGCCGCCTTCCTCGTCAAAAGCTTCCAATTTTTCCGCATCATTGTTTATAATGAATCTGAGGCCGGTTTCCCCTGCCCCCCGGCCCCTGATCCCGTACTCCCGGAAAAACCCGTTTACATAATTTAAAACAGCCGTATTTTCGCATTCGACATTCAGGTTTATATTTGAAAAATCGGAATCCGCGTGATTCAGCAATTCCCTTTTATACATCAGGAAAAGGCTCGACATGTCATCAGGCTCGCCGCAGCCGCCCGGTTCGCATATTATGAAATCGCGGCGTTTGTAGCGGTGCTCTATCTCCCTTTCCGTCTTCCGCTCGACGCTTATGCCGTTTTCGCCGACAAGCCTTATTAAGATGTCGCCGTCTTTTTCGGATGCAAATACGCCTGTTTTCAAGCCGCAATATTCTGTAAAGAACGCCAGCTGGGTATAGAAACAGTCCCCGAAATCCCACACGTTGCCGCCGCATGAAAGCAATCCCGATATGAGCGCCAAGGTCACGGCTTTTGCGGCAGGCGAACCGTCGTTCCCCACACCCGTTCGTTTGCCGTTTTTCGTGCTGGCTATAGCCGCGCCTATCCTCGCGCACCTTTCGCTTGACAGCTCGGCAAAAGCCGCGCCGCCGATGCCCTCGTCGCCTAAAATCTCCCCTTTATATGCACCTTCCTTAACATTTTCATAAACGGCTGCGCCAGCTGGGATATTTTTTTCCGGCCATATCAGCACATCGTCGCAGACGGTGGAATTCTCGCCTATAACGGCGAAGCTGCCGACTGCCGCGCCCTCGAACACGGAGCTTCCGCGTTTTATCACAGCCCCGTCGCATATGACGGCGGAATTTATTTTAACATTTTCCGCGATATAAACCCCCTGCATTACGGAGGAATTTTTTATAACGGCGTTTTTGCCCACGGAACAGCCACCTTCAATAGAAACGTTCGGCCCGATAACGCTGCCTTCGCCGATATTCACGTCGGGGCCCATAAAAACAGGCTCGATCAGCGTATATTTCACTGCCTTTTTATCATTACCCGGCACAGGCGCGGCAAATTTGGTTTTCCCGTTTAAAATATCCGCCCGGCAGCTTTTGAACGCGCTGAAATCGCCGATATCGCACCAATAGCCGGAGGCGACATAGCCTGCCGGTTTCATACCCGCTTCCATCATCAGAGGGAAAAGGTTTTCCGAAAAATCAAAGGGCTTGTTGTCGGGGATATAGATCAAAACCTCCGGGTTCAAAACATATATCCCTGTATTCGCGAGGTCGGTCGTTATTTGGCTCCAGCCCGGCTTTTCGACGAATTTTTCAACGGTATTGTCAGGCGAAAGCTTTAAAAGCCCGTATTCCCTGGGGTCCTCCACCTTTGTGCATACGACTGTCAGCATTGAGCTTTTTTCTATATGATGAGCCATGACGGCCTTTAAGTCATAGTCGCATACGGCATCGCCGCTTATCACCAGAAACGGCTCTTTGAAGCCCGCCGCCGCGTTTTTAACGCTTCCCGCCGTGCCGAGGGGTTTTGTTTCCGTAATAAATTTTAATTTGACGTTTTTATATTTCCCGTCAGGGTAAGCGTCTATAATAATATCGGGCAGATATTTTAATGTAACGGCGGCCTCGTCAAACCCGTTGTTGTCAAGCAGTTCGAGAATGTAATCCAAAACAGGCCGGGAGCAAAGCCTTGCCATCGGCTTCGGGACGGTGCAGGTGAGCGGACGGAGCCTTTTCCCGTCGCCGCCGGCCATAATCACAGCTTTCATAAGACATCAACCCCTTTTTTTTTATTATTATCTGATATAGCACAAATTATCCAATTAATATCTATATAATTATTCATAATTTGTATATGGATTTTTAATTTAAAAAATGATAATATATTTTAATATGGATGATAGAATCGTAAAATTGTATACCGACGGCGCCTGTTCGGGGAACCCCGGGCCGGGCGGGTACTGCGCCGTGCTAAAATACGGCGAACACAGGAAAGAGCTTACAGGCGGCGACGGCAGGACCACTAACAACAGGATGGAGCTTACGGCAGTCCTTGAGGGGCTCAAGGCTCTGAAAAAGCCCTGCGACGTTTTTGTCTACACCGACAGCCGCTACATAACGGACGCGGTCAACAAAAACTGGCTGCCGAACTGGAAAAAGAAGGGCTGGAGAAATTCCGCGAACGAGCCAACCCCAAACGTTGACCTCTGGGAAGGGCTTCTGCCCCTATTAGAGACGCATCGGGTCAGGTTTGAATGGATAAAAGGGCATAAAGGGCACAAAGAGAACGAATATTGCGATAAAAAAGCTGTTGAAATGAGCAAGAAATTTAGCCTGTAGGGGCGGATTCCATATCCGCCCGTGAACCACCCGACCCGCAGGGGACGATGCCCACATCGTCCCGCGAAAAACAATCCCAATTTATTTTAATAAAGGAACGTGATAAAATTGATGTGCCCGTATTGTCAAAACGAACTGGAAAATGGTTTTATATCAGTAAATGCAAAAAAGTATTTGCCGAATTCCCGACGGCGGAATAATTAAAGGAGAGGCTTACATATGGAAAAGAACGAACCGACTGTTTTTTATCCCAACGCGAAAAAAAGCAAGGCAAACCGTGGACTGTTTTTTCTTGTTTTATTATTTGTTGCCTTCTGCATATTTACTTTAAGCGCATCTTTTTTATTTGTAACCGCGAAAAATTCACAAAAAGCTTTTATGGGATACCGCATATATGCCGTACTTTCGTCAAGCATGGAACCGCAGCCCGGCGGCCCTTCCGGGGGCTTTAAAAGTGGCGACATGATCATCGTAAAAGCAGAAAAACCTGAAAATATCATAGTCGGCGACATAATAACATTCAGCACGGGTTCCGATGCCTTTATAACACACCGTGTCGTTGAAATACGGGATGGGTTTAATGAAAGAAAAGGTATCTTTTTTATAACAAAAGGCGACGCTAATGAAATCGAAGACCCTCCCGTCCCTTTTGAAAGGCTTGTAGGCAAAAAGGTTGCGGCAATACCTCGATTGGGGCAACTTTTAATCTTACTCCGAATGCGCCCTTTGGTTACTATAATTTTTCTTCTATTTTCTTTTTTCATTTGGGCGATAATTTTATTAGGGATTTTTATTCTATACACAGCAAGCAGGCGAAAACGCCGCCTTTTAAATAATCAATGAAATATTACAAATAAAGGAAATGACATTTTATGGGGTTAACTATATCTGAAAAAATAATAAAAGCCCACCTCGTCTCCGGCGAACCGGCAAAAGGCGCGGAAATCGGGCTTAAAATCGACCAGACTTTGACGCAGGACGCCACGGGTACCATGGCGTACCTCCAGCTTGAGGCTATGGGCGTCGGGCGGGTAAAAACGGAGCTTTCGGTGGCGTATATCGACCACAACACCCTGCAAAGCGGCTTCGAGAACGCGGACGACCACCGTTTTATCGGCTCCGTTGCGAAAAAGCGCGGCATACGCTTTTCGCGGCCCGGCAACGGCATCTGCCATCAGGTGCATCTGGAGCGCTTCGGGATCCCGGGGAAAACACTCATAGGCTCCGACAGCCACACGCCGACCTGCGGCGGGCTTGGGATGCTCGCCATAGGCGCGGGCGGCCGCGACGTGGCTGTGGCAATGAGCGGCGGCGCTTATTATATAACCATGCCGAAAATTGTAAATATTAACTTATCGGGGCGGCTGTCCCCTTGGGTATCCGCGAAAGACGTAATCCTTGAGGTTTTAAGGATATTGACGGTCAAAGGCGGTGTGGGTAAGATAATCGAATACGGCGGTGATGGCGTCAAAACGCTTTCCGTACCCGAACGGGCGACAATTACAAATATGGGAGCGGAGCTTGGGGCAACTACCTCGATTTTCCCGTCTGATGACATAACACACGAATTTTTGAAGGCGCAAGGCCGCGAAGCAGATTTTGCCGAGATTCAGCCGGACGCAGACGCGGTTTATGATGAGGTAATAGAAATAAAGTTAAACGATATCGTACCGCTGGCCGCCATGCCCCATATGCCCGACAATGTCAAGCCCGTATCGGAAATAGGCAAAATTGGCATTAACCAGGTCTGCATAGGCTCCTGCACGAATTCCTCGCTTTTCGATATGATGAAGGCCGCGTATATCCTGAAAGGCAAAAAAGTCGCGGACAACGTGGATTTGAGCATCGCTCCCGGCTCAAAGCAGGTGCTTTCGATGCTTGCGGAAAACGGCGCACTGGCAGACATGATAAACGCGGGGGCGCGGATTTTAGAGAGCGCCTGCGGCCCGTGCATCGGTATGGGGCAGTCGCCGAACTCCGGCGGCGTGTCCCTGCGGACTTTCAACAGGAATTTTGAGGGGCGTTCAGGCACGAAGGACGCGCGGATTTATCTTGTCAGCCCCGAAACAGCGGCCTGGTCGGCGGTAAACGGCGTGTTTTCCGATCCCCGCGAAATAGGCGAATTCCCCAAAATAATATTGCCTGATTTGTTTGATATTAACGATAATATGGTGATTATGCCCGTATCTGAGACAGAAGCTGAAAATATTGAGGTATTATACGGCCCGAACATCAAAGAAGTCCCGCCCGCCAATAAAATACAGGACACGATAAAAGATAAAGTCATATTAAAAGTAGGCGACGACATTACAACAGACCACATTATGCCCGCCGGGGCGAAAATACTCCCCTACCGTTCGAACATCCCTTATTTATCGAAATTCTGCTTCGAGGTATGCGACCCGTCATTCGCCGAAAGGGCGCTGCAAAACGGCGGCGGGGTTATCTTGGGCGGCGCGAACTACGGCCAGGGCTCATCCCGCGAACACGCCGCGCTGGTTCCCCTTTACCTCGGAATCAAAGCCGTCATTACGAAATCTTTCGCTAGAATGCACAAAGCCAACCTGATAAATTCGGGCATTCTGCCCTTAACCTTTGAAAATACGGATGATTATGACCGCATTTCACAGGGAGACGAATTAGAACTAAAAAATATTAGGGACAGCATACACAATCGGGACAATATTTATATATACAACTTATCAAAAAATGAAGAATATACCCTAATATTAGATATATCTGACATACAGCGCAATCAGCTGTTATCCATATAATTATTACAAGGAAATGATGTATAATGACTAAAATTCTCGGAATAAGCGTTATAGACGTAATCCCTTTTTCAAAAGGAATAATATTTGTTAAAAAAGAGGCACTTGAAAATGAAACCGTCAAAGTCTCGTTTTTCAGTTACGATACAGACACCGAAAAAATAGCGGGCGTCACAAAAAACGTTTACCTTTTAAACAAATTCGGCCCCGCTTTCGCGCCCATCGCGCAGCAGCTGGGCGATTACGTGTCCTGCGACGCGGGGACACTGCCCGATTTGAACACGGTTATCCTTTACGCCACGGGGGAAATGGGCATTTTTGACGACCAGGGCGCGCTTTTGTGGACGGGCGACCTGTTTTACCACGACTCCCCCGCCCGCGACGTGGCTATTGAAAACAAGCACATATGGTGCGCCGTCCCTGAGCAGAATTCCATAATCCGCTATTCCACGACCGCGTCAAAGGTGGTAATGCGGATAGGCGGCGACAAGTCACCCACCTTCGCCTGCCCCGTGGCGGTGAACGAATACGGCGGGATGCTCTATGTCTGCAACCACGGCTCGATGAAGATCAGGACCATAAATTTGAAAGATTTCTCCGTCCGCGACTATATGGCTTTCGACGAACCTGTCCATAAATATTTAAGGGTGGCCGATAAAGAATTCGCCGTTTTGGATTCGGGCGTTTATATGCTGTAATTCAGATAACCGTAGGGCTTTCTTCTGTTTTTGTGCATTTTGCTATTTTAATTATGTTATTGTGCGTTCTGAATATGGAATCCGAACTTAGGGGTTATGCGTTTATGGCTTTAGTTAACATGAATACCGTATTAACATACGCAAACGGGTGCGGCTGCGCTGTCGGCGCGTTCAGCGTCGGCAATATGGAGATGATTATGGGCGCTGTCCGCGCGGCGGAAGAAACGGGGACGCCCGTTATCATCCAGATAGCGGAAAAACGGATGGAGCATTCCCCTTTTCATTTAATGGGGCCGATGATGGTTTCGGCCGCGAAAAAAACCGCTGTGGATGTCTGCGTACATCTCGACCACGGGCTGACCCTTGAATGCGTCGATGAGGCGCTGGGGTACGGCTTTACCTCCGTGATGCTCGACGCTTCCCTGCTGCCATTTGAGGAAAACATCACAAAAACGAACGAGGTCATAAAAAAAGCCCGTAAATACGGGGCGTCGGTTGAGGCGGAGCTTGGCGTCGTCGGCGGAAACGAAGGCGACGCGGCGAAGCATGAAACAACATATACCAACCCCGAAAAAGCCCGGGAATTCACCCGCCGGACAGGGGTTGACGCACTGGCGGTCGCCATAGGCAACGCCCACGGCAACTACCCCGTTTTTCCTGAGCTTCGCTTTGACGTGCTTGACAAAATAAACAAAATAACCGGCGTACCCCTCGTCCTTCACGGCGGGACGGGGATGACGGCTGATATGTTCAAAACGGCCATAAAAAAAGGTGTGCGAAAAATCAATATCGCAACGGCAAGCTTTGACGCGCTGGCAAAATATGCTAAAATATATTGCGGCAGCTCCAAAAACCCCGACTATTTTACGTTGTCGGCAAATATGGTTGATGGCGTGTATGGAAACGTGAAAAAACATATTGAAATATTTAATAATTCATAATTTATATACTAAAATAACGGAGGATATATATATGAAATATATAAATTTTAATAAAAACAAGGAATTTGATGTAATTTTACTCGGGCGGATAGCAGTCGATCTCAATCCCGTCGATTATCACCGCCCCCTTAACGAAAGCACCACCTTCAAGCGCTATTTGGGCGGCTCCCCTGCCAATATCGCCGTGGGGCTTGCGCGGCTCGGCAAAAAAGCGGGGTTTTTCGCGAAAGTTTCTGACGATCAGCTAGGCACATTCGTTATCGACTTCTTTAAAAATGAAGGGATCGACACGTCACGCGTTACACGGTGCAAAAACGGCGAAAAAATCGGGCTTACGTTCACCGAAATCCTGTCAGAAACCGAAAGCAGCATTTTGATGTACCGAAACGACGCGGCGGACTTGAAGCTTGACCCCGCAGACATAGACGAAGATTACATAAAAAGGGGCGCGTCGCTTTTGATCTCCGGCACGGCGCTTGCTGAGTCACCGTCAAGGGAAGCGGCATTTAAGGCAATTGCAACAGCCGAAAAAAATGATGTCCCCGTGATTTTCGTTATCGATTACAGGCCGTATAACTGGAAAAGCGTGGACGAAACAGCAATATATTATTCGCTGGCCGCGGAAAAAGCCGACATAATCATAGGCTCCCGCGCTGAATACGATTTGACGGAACGGCTGGCAGGGCTTGACGGCTCAGACGAAGCCACAGCCGCTTTTTGGCACAAAAAAGGCGCAAAAGTAATGATTGTCACCCACGGCAAGGAAGGCTCAGCCGCTTATACAAGCGACGGCAAAAGCTACCGCGTGAAGCCGTTCCCCGTAAAGCTCCTGAAATCCTTCGGCGGCGGCGACGGGTACACCTCCGCATTCCTTCACGGCTTATTTGAAGGATGGGATATAACGGACGCGCTTGAATTCGGAAGCGCATCGGCGGCGATGCTGGTTTCAAGCCACGCCTGTTCGCAGGATATGAAAAACGCAGAGGGAATTAAGGAGTTTATACAAAACGCAAAGGCGGAATATGGTGAAATAGTGGTAAAAGGCTAATGTTTTTATTTTCAAATATCATTATTTTGATGGGAATCTAAAATATATTTCACACTTACAATTCGCTCGGCTTCATTTATGCTATAAATAATTTTATAACGCCCCGTTATTAACTGGCGGTAACTTTCAAGCGTGTTGCGCGTGGGGTAAACAGGGCATCGAAAAGGCATATATTCCAACGACATAATTGCCTCATTTAAATTAACCCTCAATCTTTTGGCGGCGGGAACGCTTACATTAGCTAAAAATTGAATATGCGAATATAACATTTGGGCGGCTTTATCATGGACGATAATTTTATATTTTTTTATCTCATCCTTCATATTTTTTTGCCCTCTGCTTTGCCAATTATTCGGTCTGCTTCCGAAAACACATCTTCAACGTTAAAATAACGCTGGTTTTCTTCCGATTCAATCTGTTTTAAAGCTTCCTCAACAAGAATCCGCTGACGCTCTTCCTCCCATGCCTGAATTGACATTACAATCAACTCACCCTCGCCGTTATTTGTCAAAAACACAGGCAGGCCCGTTTCAACGCAATAATCAGCAACTTTTCTATAATTATTTCTTATAGACGCGGACGGTTTTATCATCATAAACAATCATCTCCATTTCATAGCTGTATTATATCATAATTCAACCATGTAATGCAATAGAAAAAATTTAAAATAGGTGAAAAAGATGTTTTTTTATACAAGTTATAACGAAAATAGCGAGAAAATAGTTGCCAGGCGGGACGGCATCAATCCCGATATGCTGATGGACATCACCGTAAAAAAGCTTTTAAAAGGCGAAAAAACGGTTATTTTTGATGATGTCCGGGAAACAGCCCTGCTTATTTTGTCAGGCGCGATGATTTTGGCATATGACGGCAAAAAGGAGGAAATATACAGGAAAAGCCCCTTTGAAGGGCTTCCCTTCTGCCTTCATTTTTGCAAAAATACGCGGGTTGAGGCCACGGCTTCTGAGGATTCGGAATTTATCATCCAGCAAACCGACAATGAACGTCATTTTGAGCCGGTTTTATACACCCCCGGCACCTGCGGGCGCGAGGAAGCGGGCGAAACACAGTGGGGCGGCGCGGCGAAAAGGACTATTGTCACCGTGTTCGACCTTGAAAACGCCCCATATTCAAACATGGTCATGGGCGAAGTTTTCAACGCCCCCGGCAGGTGGTCGAGCTACCCCCCGCACCACCACCCCCAGCCCGAGGTCTATTATTATATGTTCGACAAGCCGCAGGGGTTCGGAGCGTGTTTCATAGGCGACGACGTTTATAAAATCAGAAACGGAAGCGCGGCGGCGATACCCGGCGGGCTTTGCCACCAGCAGGCCGCGGCACCCTGCTATGCCATGTATTATTGCTGGATGATAAGGCATCTGCCTGATGACCCGTGGAATAAAACGCGGATTTTTGATGAAGACCATGCTTGGATGGTGAATTGAATTGAGAATGGAGAGTTAAAGATATTTTTCAAGTATTGTGCAAATACGTCCGTAACATTTCCCAATGAAGAAAATAAATTGATAAAAATCTCTCAACTCTCAACTCTCAATTAAATAAAGTAAGGATTTGATATAATATGGCGATAATGACCACAGCGCAGGCCCTGGTAAAATTCCTCGACAACCAATATATTTCATTCGACGGGGTTGAAGCAAAATTCGTTGACGGCATTTTCACCCTGTTCGGCCACGGCATAGTCTGCGGATTGGGGCAGGCACTTGACGAAAATAAAGGCGCGTTAAGGGTATATCAGGGAAAGAACGAGCAGGGCATGGCCCACGCGGCCATCGCTTTCGCGAAACAGAATAACCGGCGGAAAATCATCGCCTGCTCTTCCTCAATCGGCCCCGGCGCGGCCAATATGGTGACGGCGGCGGGGACGGCCACGGTCAACAACGTCCCGCTGCTCCTCTTCCCTGCCGACACCTACGCCTGCCGCCAGCCCGACCCCGTTTTGCAGCAGTTCGAGCAGACGGATTCGCTGAGCATAACGACCAACGACGCGTTCAAGGCCGTCTGCCGCTACTGGGACAGGGTGAACCGCCCCGAGCAGCTTATGTCCGCAATGATAAACGCAATGCGGGTGCTGACAGACCCCGCGGCGGCCGGCGCGGTTTGCGTTTCCCTGCCCCAGGACGTCGAGGGAGAGGCCTACGACTTCCCGGAGAGCTTTTACGCGAAACGGGTGCATAAAATAGCGAGACCCCCCGCTTCAGACGAGGAAATTGACGATATCTGCGAGGTTATAAAAGGCTCGCAATACCCCCTTGCCATATGCGGCGGAGGCGTGAGGTATTCGGAAGCGGGCGGCGCATTGGAAAGGTTCTGCGGGGTTTTTGGCATCCCGCTTGCGGAGACACAGGCCGGGAAAAGCGCCTGCTGTTCGTCGTCGCCCTTCAATTTGGGCGGGATAGGCGTCACGGGGAACAGCGCAGCCAACACTATAGCTAAAAATGCGGATTTAATTTTAGGCATAGGCACTAGATTTTCGGATTTCACCACCGCATCCAAGACTCTTTTTGAAAATCCTAATGTAAAAATCGTAACCATAAACATTTCGCGCTTTGATGCGTACAAACTGGACGCGGTAAAAGCCGTTGGCGACGCTAAAACCGTTATTGAAAAGCTTTATAACAAATTGAGATCAGTAGATTACAAATCTGCATATACTGACCAGTTCAAAATCGCGAAAAAAGAATGGGGAATCGAATATGAAAAACTGGCCTCTTATACTTACGGCGAAGGCTTTGAACCCCTTGTAAAAGCCCGTTACGAACCATCCATTAGCGACTTTATAGAGATGAGCGGCGGGGCAATCACCCAGACCGCCGCCGTGGCTCTGATACGCGAAATAATCGGCAAAGACACCATAGCCGTAGGCTCGTCGGGCAGCCTGCCCGGCGATTTGCAGAGGATGTGGACTACCGACAGCCGGGGCAGCTACAACATGGAGTACGGCTATTCCTGCATGGGCTATGAAATCTGCGGTGCGCTTGGCGCGAAGCTTGCCGAGTCTGACAAGGAAGTGTACGCTTTTGTCGGCGACGGCAGCTATCTCATGCTCCACAGCGAGCTTGTCACCTCGATTCAGGAAAACGCAAAAATCAACGTCCTCCTGTTCGACAACGCGGGCTTCGGCTGCATAAACAACCTGCAGATGTCGCAGGGCATGGGCAATCTGGCCACGGAATTCCGCAGAAGGGACGAAAACGGAGAATTGATGGGAAATCTTATTCCAATTGACTACGCCATGAGCGCGGCGGGATACGGAGTGAAAACCTACACTGCGAAAACCCTTGATGAACTGCGCGAGGCTCTGATTGACAGCAAAAAACAGGCCGTATCCACATTAATTGACATAAAAGTATTGCCGAAAACCATGACCGACGGCTACGGCGCCTGGTGGCGGGTAGGCACGGCGGCGGTTTCGGGGAAGGAAAGCGTCAGAAAGGCGAACGAAATCAATCAGGGAAATATAAAGAGAGCGAAAAAGTATTAATGGATTTGCCGCTTATTAAAAATATCGCTTTTGAACTAATAGGCAATAACCGCAGCCACGAATTCAAGGAAAAGGGCAACAAATATTATCATGACTAAATAAAATCAAAAGGTTCGAAACTTGAGATAATAATTTTTGGAAGAAGGCACGAACATGAAAAAGCTGTTTTTCGCGATTATCCCCCTTTTAGTCTTTTTATTAAGCCTGTCAGCCTGCGGCCCGCCGTCGCCCGTGCCGGGGGACGCGGCTCCTTCTCCCCCGACGACTGCAAATATGGCCCCGTATGAAAACAGCCTGACGCCCACGGGGATGCTGAGGCCTGAAGGTATGCCGCCGCCTGAGGGGCTGTCGGAGATAGAGGGGCGGATGCTTTTGCCCGTTTCATCGCAAGCCGGGGGCAGTTTTTATTATGGTCAAACCAAATACGGATTTATCAGCGAAAAGGGCGAAAGCGTAACCGACAGAAAATATATAACGTTTTATTATTGCGGCGTGGACGGAAAACAGTATTTCAGCCGCGGTGAACAAAGGAAATACAAATATTTAGTCGCGTCCACGGGCGAAGTTTCCGATATATTTACCATGGACGGCAAAAAGGTATTGGAAATACCCGGCGAAAACGCGGAAATCATAAAAGGCGAAAAATATATTATCGCAACTTATACGGTTCCGGATTTTTACACAGATCCTAATACAGGGGAAAAATATGATTCAAGACGCTATTGCGCGACAATTTACGACATGCGGTCAGGGGAACGGCTGCTTAACAACGAATATACATCCGTTTGGTTTATAAATGATTATACGGTGTTTTTATCGGCAGGTTATAACGGGCCGCAATATTTTTGCGACATAACGAAAGATGGGGATTCAAGAATATTGCTGCAGGGGATGACAAATGTTTATGAAATCGAAGACAGAAACGACTTTTTAATACCTGCTTATACATATGACAATTACGGAGATCAAATTTACGGTTATTTAGGGCCTGACGGAAAATGGGCTATTAAACCGGCTTATTCGGAAGCCTTAACGTTTGCAGGGGATTACGCGGCGGTTAAAATACGGGACGATTCTTGGCTATATATCAACCGCCGGGGAAATGTAATGGGAGCTTTGGATTATGATTACATTTATACATCTTATGACGAAGATAAAACTATCGCATATGAAGCGACTAAATATGCATATTATAATTCTGACGGCATAAATATGTCTGACAGCCTGTTCATATATCTTGACGAAAACTTTAATGAGATAAAAAGCAAATTATTAAGCGAAGAGAAATACAGGTTATCCGATAAGGGTTATTATGACGAGGGGAAGAGCTATGGCATCCCCGCCAATTACGATAATATAATATTCGGAAGTGAAAAATATGTTGTTTTTAATAACGAAAATGCTGATTTGAGTTCATTTTTCCTGAATTTGGAAACAGGGGAAAGCAAACTTCTTGGCAACGCATATATATACTGGTATCCTGTAAACAAAGATGAAACCATATTTATCGGCATACGCTATAACGACACAAAAAAATTCGATGTTTTCGACGTAAACGGCGATATTATGACCGATACGCTATATCATAGATTCCCGTCGCTGGTGTTGGATTTATGGGGTTGTTCGTCTACATATTTTGATATATCCGACAAATATTTTTGGGTGACGACGGCGAGGTATCAGGGCTATATAACCCTTGACGGCGAATGGGTTTACAGGGAGTCGCGGTATCAGTCGCTGATTGATTAATGTAATGCGAAAATAGAAACTAAGTGTTTTATATGAAAGGGAATGGATTTATGATGAGAAAAATACTTGCTTTATCAGCCGTTCTGCTTATGCTTTCGGCTGCTTTCGGCTGCGCTAAAGAAGGCGTCGAAGCGAATACATCTGAAAACGCGGAAACAACGGCTGCGGATAATTCAAAAACAGCGGATTTTTTGTTCACTGAAGAAAACCTGCCCCGGCTGGACGGCTCCACGGCGAATATACCTATGGCCGTGCTTATGGCACGGCGGCTGCTCGGCGTTTCGGAAGAGGAGGCGGACAGGCTGGTCAGTTTTTCCACAACCCCGAACGCTTATATCAACCTGATCGAAAACAGGGCCGATTTGCTTTTGGTATATGAGGCTG
>Ga0123353_10008478_pt1 | contig 14046 bp, 10 predicted proteins | sample TergutLab28metaG_3_FD_92763 | JGI IMG/M metagenome (GOLD analysis project Ga0123353, IMG submission 92763) | Labiotermes labralis P3 segment gut microbial communities from Petit-Saut dam, French Guiana - Lab288 P3 | ecosystem: Host-associated > Arthropoda: Insects > Digestive system > Gut ... | reverse complement strand
TTGAGGACATCGGAGAAGGGCAGTTCAAGGGCAAATTTGAATATGACTTTTTTGACTATTTGGATTATTGTACCAAAGGTACGGCTACTATGTTACTCGAAGATGCGCGCGAGCTGCGTGATGTGATCGTGGCGGATGATAGTGACCTGGCAGACAGGATTGCCGATGCGGAAATATATATGGACAACACGGCCGATGACGTGCTGAAGATAAAACTGAAAGTAAAATCGGACGAAAACATTCGTTTTCAATTTATTTTTATATTTGTTTTTGAAGCGGACATATTGACCGGCTGGAAAATATCGGGGGAGGGTAATTCTGATTTGGGTAACGACGGGATAGAGGTCTCAAAAGTTACTGCATACAACAAAAAAACGGATAAAAAGGTCAGTTTGCCGTCCGACCTTGACGCCTACCCGGCGAATTGTTATCTGCAATTCAATTACCCCGATTGAAAGGTAGTGGTACTGTTATTTCGGGGGATTGCCGCGTCGCCTTAGCGGCTTCTCGCAATGACGTAGGTCGCCAAATTGTCGATCAAGCGGCATGAATATTGTTCATGCCGCTTGATTTTTCTATTCAAAAACAACGTCAAACAGTTGATTTTTAGTTAAAAACCGCGTATACTATCCAATATCGGAGGGCACTTTTTGGTTGAAAGGCCTTACCGAGCGGAGCAACATACACAAATCTTAGCGTATGGTATCCAGGGAGGAACCGAAACGTGAAACGAAAGACCTTGCAGATTTCCGTCTGCGCGACATTTTTTGCGCTGACGGCCGTTATGGGATGGATGCCGGGCGTGTTTTTTTTGCCCGCCGTGCTGGCCGCCGTCCTTTTTTCGTATATAGGTGCGCTGCTCGCGGGTACGGCGTTCGGGCTTGTGAGTTTGACGTACGCTTTCTTGATGCCCAGCTCTCCGGTGGCGCTGCTGTTCATCATGTATCCGTGGCTTGCGATCGTACCCCGGATACTGGCGGCGTTGGGCGCGGCGGGCGCGTGCCGTCTTGCCAAGCTGTTCTTCAAGGAGGACGGAAGGGCCAAGACGGTGATACCGGCCGCGATTGCCGGACTTGCGGGCGCCGTATTCAATACGGTGCTTGTGCTCGGCTCGGCGTGGCTGGTTTACGGCGGCACAACGGAATGGCAGAACGTTTCCGTGATACTGACGACGGTTATATTGTTCAACGCCGTTCTTGAAGTCGTCGCGCTCACCGTCGTCATGCCGCCGCTTACGCTTACGTTGAAGAGGGTATTTAAACCAATCCTTAAGGAAACTCTTTGAAGGTGAATCGTGATGATTCTTGCAATAGATATCGGTAATACCAACGTAAAAATAGGGGCGTTTGATGGTGACAGGCTGGCAATGAGCTGGCGTATGGCGGCCGACGGTTCCCGCACAGCCGACGAATACGGCGCGGCGTTGTTGGATTTGCTCGCGGCAAAGAAGTTCGAGCCGGGCGACATCAAGGGTATCGGCATATCGTCGGTCATCCCGGGGCTGAACTATACGTTTGACCACATGTGTAAATTCTATTTCGACCTTAAGCCGCTGTTTATCGGGCCGGGCGTCAAGACCGGGCTCAACGTCAAATACGACAATCCCAAGGAGCTGGGCAGCGACCGCATCGCGGCGTCCGTGGCGGCAATCTGCAAGGTCGGCTGCCCTTGTATCATCCTGGATTTGGGCACGGCGACCACGGTCAATGTGATCGGCGCGGGCAGCGCCTTCTTGGGCGGGGCGATTTTTCCCGGCCTCAAGAGTTCGATGGATACGCTGGTCAATACGACCGCGCGGCTGCCCAAAATCGAGCTGGCGCGTCCCGAAAACGTGGTAGGTAAAACGACCGCGGCCAACATGCAGAGCGGCCTGTACCACGGCTTTATCGGTATGATAGAGCATATGGTCGCGCGCATGAAAGAGGAATGCGGCATTCCTAAGGCCAAGGTCGTGGCGACGGGCGGGCTGTTCGAGTTCGTTCAGCCCGGCGTCACATGCGTGGACCTGTACGACCGCACGCTGTCGCTTAGGGGCGTATATGAAATATATAGAAAGAATCAAGTGTGAATAAATCAGTGTGGAATTTGAAATGTGGAATGGCAGTCAAAAAGAAATTAGGATTATCTGGCCGCAAAACCAAATATAGCGAAACAGTATACATTTAGCACAATCTAGCGGCATCTTTTCGGCTAAAAAGCTGTCGATTTTGCCGCCAAGTATGTGCTTCTAGTACACTTTGGCAGCAAAACGTCAATTTTTATCTCAAAAATCCGTTCGCTATTTTGCACTAAATGTAAACTCTTTCACGATAGTCAAAAAATTTTTTAAAAGGGGCGCGGGGAAAACTTTTTTGCAAAAAAGTTTTCCCCGCAATATAAAACCAATTATGAAAAAAATCAACATTGCAATACTGGGCCTTGGGGTCGTGGGCGGCGGAACGTACCGGATATTGGCCGCGGACAGGACTCGGATCGCCAAGCAATACGGCGTGGATATCTGCGTCAAAAAGGTGCTGGAGCGCGAGTCTAAACGGCTGGACGCGTTGGGCGTTCCGGTGCAGACGCGCGCGGTTTCGATCGATGAGATCGTGAACGACCCCGAAATCAGCATCGTCGTCGAGGTCATCGGCGGCGCGGGCGCGGCGCGCGATTTCGCCGGGCAGGTATTGCTCGCGGGCAAAAATCTGGTCACCGCCAACAAGGAGATGCTCGCCAAACACTTCGGGGAACTGGAGTCGTGTGCGCGGCGCGGGGGCGCAGGCATTTATTTTGAAGCGAGCTGCGTGGGCGGGGTGCCGATCATCCGCACGCTCACCGAAAGTATGCAGGCCAATTCGATTTCCGAGCTTGCGGGTGTATTTAACGGAACGACCAACTATATTTTGACCAAGATGACGGAGGAGAATCTGTCCTACGCGGCCGCCCTCCGGGAAGCCCAGGCGCTGGGCTACGCGGAGGCGAATCCCGAAAGCGACGTGGAAGGCTACGACGCGGCGTACAAGCTGAGCATACTTTCCGGTCTCGCTTTCCGCACCTGCGTGCCCGTGGACGTCATCAGTCGGGAGGGGATTTCCCACATTACCGCCGCCGACATCGCCAACGCAAAGGAACTGGGCTACAATATCAAGTTGATCGCTTTCGCCAAGCGCGGCGGGAACAAGTTGGACGTGCGCGTGCATCCGTGTCTCGTACCGCTTACCCACCCGCTGGCGGGCGTGCGCGGCGCGTACAACGCCGTATATTTGGTGGGTGATTCGGCGGACGACATCATGCTGTACGGCAGGGGCGCGGGCGCGAAGCCCACGGGCAGCGCGGTTGTCAGCGACATCGTTTACTGCGCGCAGCGCGCCCGCCCGCTTTACAGCGCGTTCAAAAACACGGGGCGGTTGGAACGCGGCGTTTCGGTGGAGAGCGGCGAGAGCTGTTATTATCTCAACGTCGAGGTGCAGGAAAAGCCCGGCGTGCTCGCCAAAATGACCGCCGTTCTCGGCAGATACGGCGTCAGTGTGGACAGCGTGATGCAGCGGGGGCGCCACGATAAGACCAAAACGGTTTCGGTCGTGTTTATCACGCACGAGACGCCGGAAAAGGCGATGAAGAAGTCCGTGGAAAAAATCGCGCGGATCGACGAGGTCGCCGGCGTGACCAATCTTTTGAGGGTGCTGGAAGAGTATTGATATAAATGACAGATGACAAATGGCGGTTAAGATATTTGGTATCGGGTTACAGTTGGCCTCGTCGCTCGCGAGGAGCGAAGCGCGCGGCAACCCGCTCGTTTGCAAGCAATAATTGCTGTAGCCATATTTGTTATCTGTCATCTGTCATTTGTAATAATTTTCCAGCGCGGTGGCATACTGGATATGCGGGCGCGTGGAATAAACATGCGCTGTATGGCGGTATTGTGTAAAAATATAATATTCCTAGTTAAATAATTTGACAAGGGTTGCAATATCGTGTAAAATTGCTCTGTTCAGGTTTGGGAGCCTCTGTTTTTACGTGTCTCCGAAACAAAAGAATCCGATATCCGGATCCGTTTGGAAAATGCGGCGCCGGTATCACACAAACGCAGGAGAATTTTTCAACATGAGAAGAATGACTAAGCTGACGACGTTACTCACCGTAATGGTTTTTGCGTTCGCGTTTTTCGGCCAATCGCTGTCGGGCTTGCTGACCGTCAGAGCGGCGGATCCTGTACCGGCGATGGCGTTCGGCATCCCGTTCCAGAACAAGGCGTCGCTCGGCGATAACGTAAAGGTGCCGGTTCCGTACGGCGCGACCGTGACCGTCAAGGATCCGCGCGGCAACGTGACGCAGGAGTGGGAAGGCACGGAAACTGAGTTGCAGGAATCCTACGAAATTCTGAAAGCCGATATGGTTGGCTATTATACCGTAAATTACCTGTTGGGTGACGGCACGGTATTCGACGGCATGACTATTTTGATCGAGTCTATAGACCCCGAATGGGTAATCCCCTATAACGGCGCGGGTATCCCGACCTACAAGCAGGCTGGCGCGGACGCGACGATCGACCTCCCCAAGGCCGAACTCAAGGTGTTCAAAAACGACGACACCGTCGACAAAGACGAGACGGCCAAGTTGGCGGGCGTGGCGATCGAGGTTTTGCAGATCGGGCCCGATTTTTCCAGCACAAAGCTTGCACTCGCCGGCGATGTCTACAAATCCGGTTTTCTCGCAAGTTCCGGCGCGTACACGTTCCGTTACAGGGCCGAGATTATCCCGGGCGTCAAGACGATGACCAAGGACTTTGTAGTGAAGGTTCAAGACAAGTTCGAGAGCAAGGAATCTCCCGTTCTCAATGTGGCGCCCATGCCCGGCGAAGTCAACCTCAGAACCAAGGTAACGCTGCCCAAGGCGACGGCAACCGACAATTTTGACGAGAACGTAAAGATAGAGATCAAGGTGGAGTCGCCCGCCGGCACATACGAAATGCCGGACGGTACCAAAATTACGGTTGCCGCCAAATCCGCGCCGTTCTTTGTAGAGCTTGACGAGAACGACAAGCGCACGCTGGTCGTGGATCCGGACGCTTCCGCCGTATTTGATAACGGCCGCAATATGTCGTTCTACCCGCTGATAGAAGGCCAATATTCTGTCGAATATATCGCTACCAACGACGAGGGCAAAATAGCGCGCACGCGCTACACGCTCAACGCGTCGGACAAGCAGCTGCCCACCTTCGATTTGGACGAATCTCTCGTTCCGCTGACTTGGGGCATGACCGTTTATAAGAAGGATACGACCGGCGCCAGCAAGGACGGTTACGAGCAGGTATCCACCGCGACGGATGAAGGCAAGTTTATCAGCTTGCTCAAGTTCCCCGCGCCCAAAGCGTATGACAACGTGACGGCGGAAGACAAAATCGAACACACTTTTACGCTTCGTAACAACAAATCGGAGCGTCTGTTCCAGGCGACGGTCACAGGCAATAAGGTCAAAGTCGATACGAACGACAGCACATCGACCGCGGCGAACGGCGCGATACGTATTTACGGCGTGGACGCCGATGGCAACATCGACGTCTCCAGATGGTGGATTCCCACCAGCGCGGGCGGCGGCGAAAAGATATTTGATACGGAAAACGGGTTTAACGGCGACGGCATAGGCTGTATCGCGTTCGACGCTTCGCTGTATTCGGGCGAGCGTTACGGCAACTACTCGGCGTCGTATACCGCCAGAGACGAAGCGGGCAATCCCGCTACCAGGTCGTTCAACGTCAACCTCAGAGCCGACTATCAAGACAAGGATATTCCGCAGGTCACCTCCAAAAACGTGCCCGAGTATATCTTCACGGGCGACACTTTTACTCGCCAGAGCATCATCGCCTGGGACGACACCGAACAGTCCAAGGTCAAACTTGAGGTCAAATATTTCTTCAACGGCGTAGAATTCTTTACCAATGACGCGCAGACAGAGCGCGTGTTTGAGAAGGGCGAGGGCGGCGTCATTCGGATCGAAGCCATCGCTACCGATAAAGTCGGTCAATCCGCGATCATGACGCCCGTTGAAATCGACGTGATCGACGTAGACTTTACGAGCGATGCTTATGCGGCGCCCCAGATCAGTTATACGGGCGCTGTTGAAAAGCATTTCGCCGTGGACGACGACAAGGTGGAATTCACGGACATCGTGATTCAAAATGTTTCCGCGCCCGATAAATTTATGGGCTTCGAGGCCGTGGTGCGCGCTCCGGGCGGCACCATAGAGCGCGCGTCGGTCTACTATACCGTGGACACCGACGCCGGAAAAATCACGATCAACAGTATCTCGTTTGTGCCCACGCTGAACGCCGATTCCGACAATCCTTATAGGGTGACAATCCGCGGGTTTATGATCAACGGCATATCCGCTTTTATTACGCTTACGGCCACCGCGGAAATCGAGGACGACGACGATATGCAGATCGTTTTCGGCACCGCCAACACCACGATGCCCGAGGAACTTCAGATCGGAGAGGCGTATGCGTTGCCCAAGGCGACGATCACCAACGGTATACTGGTGACCATGGTGGAAGGCCCGCGCTTCGCCGTTTCGGGGACGCGCATGATTACGCCGATGCTCGAGGGCGACTTTGTGGTACGGTGGTTGGGACAAAAACCGGCATCCGTGTTTGACATCAACGAATTGAAAGCATTCAACGCCGAACATTTTACCGCGATCGACAAGTCGCAGATCAAATATAAACTGCTGGACGAATTCAAGAACACAATCGACCGCTGGACGGACGACGATACCCGCGCTTTTGACGCGCTTGTAACAGCCGAAGAGAAAATCGCGTTCTTGAAAGATCACGCCGTAATCATCCCCAAGATTTCCGTGATTTCCGTTTCCGAGGTGACCAAGATTAAGGTGACGGTTACGGGCAAGGAAGGCGAGGTGACGGTGCTTGAGTTTGACGAGGACGGCTTTGCGTTCGAGTACTTCAAACCGATCTCGCACGGCCAGTATACCATCGTCATAGAGGCGTTCAGCTCCTCCAACGTGGCGTCGGAAACCTTCCGCTTGACCATTACGGCGGGCAACCTGGTTCCCCCGACCTTGACCGTTAAAGACGAGCCGTCCAAGGATCCGTACAAAATCAATAGTGACTTCTACTTCAGCGAAGTGACCGTGTCGTCTGTGATGGATAAGGACACGAACGGCGTGCCCGTTGTCAATTCGTCCAAGATCACCGTCTACAAGGCGTTGTACGGACCGGACAAAGGCTTTATCGACAGCGATACCTCGGCCGATAACTCGGAGAAGAAGGTTACACTGACGCAGACCGGCATTTACCGCGTGGTATACGAGGCGACCGACGAAGCGGGCAATAAGACGACGCTCGAATATACCTTTACCGTGCAGTCGAACCCAAAGAAAATTACCAATACCGCTGTGCTGGCCACCGTGCTCATCGTGACCGCCGTATTGCTCTTCATCAGTATGTTCGTCTACTTCTTTGTGTTTAAGAAGACCAAGGAGTAATACGTTGCTTTTTGATAAAAGGCAACCAAAATTCCCCTCTTGAGGGGTGCCCGTTAGGGCGTGGTGGAAAATAATGTTACTTTTCTTAATGCTAAGAAAAGTAGCCAAAAGAAGCATAAAGAGGGGGAAACTTTCAACTGTTTCCCCCTCTTTAATCTCCCCCGTCCGAGCGTCAACCGTCTACGGTTGCCTGTTTTACGAATAGTAAAGCAGGAGGAGCGAGGTCATATGACTTACTTTTAGCAAAAGTAAGCAAAACTAAGGCTAAGTGATAATGAAATAACAATATAGGCAATTCAACCATATAAAATTGACCACCATGATGCTTTGCGTCGACAAAGCATATCTTCATAAGGCGAATCCGTCTTCATATCTTCATAAGCGAAGCGGCTTCATTAGAATAGCATGAGAATCATTTCCGGAACAAATAGGGGAAGGAAGCTGATATCGCCGGCGGGGACGGAGATAAGGCCGACTTCGGATTTTGTCAAAACTGCGCTGTTCAATATGCTGCCGCGCATGGAGGGCAAGCGGTTTTTGGACGCGTTCGCGGGGTCTGGCGGTATCGGCGCGGAGGCGTTGTCGCGCGGCGCGGCGCATGTAACCTTTGTGGATTTTTCGGCGGCGGCTTTGGAGACTGCGCGTAAAAATATCGCTCTCATAAATCCGGACAAGCGCCGTTATGAATTGATCTTAGCCGATACGCCGAAATTTCTGATACAGTCACGTGAAAAGTATGATATAATCTATTTGGATCCGCCGTACCGCATAGGCTTGGCGGCAGAAAGCGCGCGCATCATTTGCGAACGCGGATTGCTTGCCCCGGACGGCGTATGCGTCGCGGAAGTTTTCAAGGACGAGGCGGCCGATTTCGCGCTGAATGTAACGGATACGCGCGTGTATGGCATCAAGAAGCTGGTCTTTATGGAGCTCCTATAAGCGGCGGCGAAGCCTGTCGGGGTGTTTGGGTATGAGAAAAGCGGTTTTTGCGGGCACATTCGATCCGGTCACGGTGGGGCACATGGACATTGCCGTGCGTGCGGCCGCGATGTTTGATTCGCTGACCGTAGCGGTCTGCGACAACCCGTCGAAAAAGCCACTGTTCACCTTTCCCGAACGGCTGATGCTGATCAAACAGGCGCTGCCAGGCGAACCGAAAATTTCGTGCGTCAGTTTTTCGGGGCTGCTCACCGATTTTTGCCGGGTAATCGGCGCGCGTTACATTGTGCGCGGCATACGCAACGGCATTGATTACACTTACGAGGCGGAACTTGCCAAGACTTATAAGTCGCTCTCGCCCGATGTCGAATGCGTATACCTGATGTCGGACAACACTTCCAATGTGTCCGGCACTACTGTTCGGGAACTTTTATCGTACGGCGCCGATGTCTCCGGCTTCGTACCCGAAAAATCTGTCAAACTTTTGAAAGAACTATATAAGTCAAAAATATGAGGGATGAGAAATGGATTATAAGAACGTGTTGGAACAATTGACATCTGAGCTTGATGCGGCCGCCAAATCCGCGTTTAAGAAGAACGCGGTTCTCAAGTGCGCGGAACTGGCCAAAAAACTTGAGGCGGAATTCCCCAAGTCGATGCGGGAAGCGGATTCTATTTTGACCAATCAAAACGCGCTGATCGGCGGCGCGAAGTCGGAATCGGAGAAGATTTTGGCTGCGGCGCGCGACGAGGCTGAACGCATTGCCGCGGCGGCGGACGCGGAGGCCGACAAAATATTGGACAAGGCGCGGGCCGAGGCAGGCACGTTGATCGCTCAATCTACGATCGTCAAACGCGCGGAGGAGACTGCGGCGGCGATGTGCCAGACCGCGACGGCGGAGAGCGGGCGCGTGGCTTCGCAATCCTACAACGCGATGGTCAGCCTGTTTTCCAACGCGGAAAACACCTTTGTCAAGCTCTACAAGCAGCTTGAAGACGCCCGCAACCTCATCATGGGCGCGTTTAACGAGGGGCAGTAATTCAGTATTTTGCGGGGGAACTTTTTTGGAAAAAAAGTTCCCCCGTGCCCCTCAAAAAACTCCATTATTGTAAATTTTTTGACTTTCTTTACCAAAAAGCCGATGCCGATTTTAAATCAGTGTTCAGTATTAATCTTCCAGCCCGAAAAGATAATCCGTAGATACCGCGAAAAAACGCGCAAGCGAAACCGTAGTTTTTTGATCGGGCTCAAAATAGCCCTTTTCCCATCTGGAAATATTTTGTTTTGATGTACCGAGTACGGCGGCCAATTCTTTTTGGCCCAGCCCTTTTTCTTCCCGAAGCTCTTTGATCCGTTTTCCGAACAACTCCACATGCCGATGATAACAGAAAATGTGACAAAACGCTTGACTGTCGCGTTTTATGTGACTATAATATCAATATATGTAAATCGATGCTCGGAAAAGGGCTGACAAGGGGAGAAATGAAGATGAAAATAAGACGTATCATTTTTTTGACATTGGCGATTGTATTGCTTAGCGCATCCTTGCTTTTGACCGCGTGTACCAGTGCCAAGGGAGAGCAGTCCTTGACAGAGACAGACATACAGTTCTTGATAGATGCGATAAATGCGACCAACGCTTCCGAATCGCTTGAGATTATGGTAAAAGAAGCTGTTAGAGAAAATTGCAATGAAATGTTTTATAGCGGAGAGACCGACTTTATGTTAAAAATAAAGCAATCGGACGGTTTTCTGATTGCAAGAGCGGAAGGCAATCACTCCGCTTTTGGTTGGGATGATATTAGAGATACTATCGTTTATTGCGTTGACTGGTATGCGTACTGGGAAGACATCGACGGAAAGCATATGGATGATATGTACATGCATGACATATGCCTTCCTTTTGCTCCGCTCGGCGTATTTAACTATTTCAGCGCATTTAAAGAATATCCAAGTGGCGAAGACTATATTTTGAAACTCGTTGAAGACTCGATATATCAATTAAGCACATATACTCAAGGCAGCCAAAAAGTATATGTTATAAATTGCGATATGACTAGTGAATTTAGCGTTATCAAAGGGGAAATCACGATTTATGTGAATAGTGGTACAGATTTGATAATCAAAATGATTATGGAAACGGAGTTGCACCAAGATAATGTTTATAGGAGCGGAAACGGTTTGGTGATATTTGATTACAAAGACGTGACAATAGATTTACCTAATCTTGACGATTGGGAGGAAGAATAAAGCAGGCAAAAGTTTTTGGGAAAGGGGCACGGGGGAAACCTTTTTTGCAAAAAAGGTTTCCCCCGCTGTCTTTTACAAAGCCATAAACACCCAGCACAGCCCGAACGCTATACCCGTGTGGGCTGTTTTTGTTGCCAGGCAGTACCAAAAGGGGACGCCGGCGGCGGACAGGTAGGGGTACGATTGCATGTGGACGGATAGGCCGCCGAAGGAGATCAGCGCGCAGGACAGCGACGTGGTGAGCGGCAGAGAGACGGATTTGAGTTTCGCCAGTTCGGCGATGCCGCGCGTGACCTCGATCAATCCGAACTCTATGCCCCTAATCGCGGCGGTGTCGGGGAGGAACAATCCCGCCAGCTTTTCCAACGGGTAGAAGACATGATTGGCAGCGGCGGCCTCGATCACCAAAAAGAACAGCGTGATGTATGCGCCCACCGTCAGCACGGAAACCACCGACGACCAGACGGCGTTCGAAATAATCCAGTCTATTGAAAAATTTTTTTCGGTGAATGTGGAATATGGAATGTGAAATGTGAAATTGTTGTCACCGCTATGATTACCCGGTACCTGTGCTTTATTCCCTGTGCCTTCAGTTGGTAAATTATTGTCACTTTGACCGTCATTCCACATTCCACATTCTACATTCCACATTTTTTTGTCTTTCACCAATCGCGCAAAAATAAATCCGTTGACGAGCGCGGCCAAAATGTGCGCCGCGAAGATACACGTGCCCGCGCGCGGCGACAGCAAGAACCCGGCGCCGATCGTTCCCAGCACGAACAGCGGGCCGGACGTGGTGCAGAACGCGGCGGCGCGGCAAGCCTCCGCGCGGGTCAAGCCGCCTTTTGCGCGCACCTCTCCGATCAAGCGCGCGCCGACGGGATAGCCCGAAAGCGCGCTCAACGCAAAAATATATGCCGCGCTTCCGGGCACGCGGAACAGTTTTTTGACGGGTTTGGCCAAGGTCTTTTCAAAGAACGCGCCCGCGTTTAGGTCGGTGAGAACCTTGGCAAAGAACATAAACGGCAGCAGCGCAGGCAACACGGAAACGCAAAACACGTTCATGCCGTTTTTTGCCGCGTTCATGTACCTGCTTGGGTCAAATACCATCAGCAGCGCGAGTGCGGTGACGACGAGCGCGAGCAGGATCTTGACCGTGCGCCCCTCGTTTTTGGGCTTTCGGTCCAAACTTAACCTTGACTGTTGCTTGTTTTTTCGGTATAATTTCATTATTAGGTATCAAGCAGAGGGCTTATACTTTATTTGTCATCTGCCATCTGTCATCTGCCATCTTGATAAATATATTCTTAAGGGAGCATTAAATATGATTTTACCCGACGGTACTGAAAAGAAGATCGGCCTCGCGTTGGGCGCGGGCGGCGCGCGGGGTTTTTGCCATGTCGGCGTTTTGAAGGCGCTGGAAGAGAACGGCATCAAGCCCGACTTGATCGCGGGCAGTTCGATGGGCGCGCTGGTCGGCGGCTGTTACTGCGCGGGCGTTCCCTTGGATTTGATCGAGCGGGAAAGTTTGCGCGCGTCGAATCGCATGATGACCGATCTCGATATGCGCCTGCGGTACAAGCGCGGACTGGTGCGCGGCAGCAAATTGAAAAAATACCTAACGAGGCAAATCGGAAAAGGTCGTAAAATCGAGGATTTGGAGTTGCCATATTTGGCGGTAAGCGTGGACATCGTGACCGGCGACCTAATCGAAATCACGTCGGGCGACCTCGTGTCCGCGATACGCGCGAGCGCGGCGATTCCCATGGTTTTTCGGCCGGTCATGGACGGAGATAAAATGCTGGTGGACGGCGGCGTACTCTGCCGCGTGCCCGTCACGCAGACGAGGAAGATGGGCGCGGACGTAGTAATAGCTGTGGACGCGCTGGGCGAGCTTCACAGGATTTACGGCGTACCGCGTAACTTTATTTCGGTACTGCGTCGCGCCATGCTCGTGATGGACTTTGAAATCACCAAGCTGACGCGGGACGAAGCCGATATTTTTTTGGTGCCCGATATGGGCAAACGCAGCGAGTTTAGGTTCCGTAACAACGGCGCGGCGATCGAGGCGGGCTACAACGCCGCGATGGCGGAGATAGGCAGGATTAAACGCATTGTGTTTTCAGATGACAAATAATAGATGACAATGACCAATAAAGGGCATAATGATTGATAACGACGTATATAACATATTAAATGACGAACAAAAAGCCGCGCTTGCCGAAACCGAGGGGCCGGTCTTGGTGACTGCGGGCGCGGGCAGCGGCAAGACCCGTCTGTTGACGTGCCGTATCGCGAAGATCGTCGAGAACGGCACGCCGCCTTTTCGCGTGCTCGCGATCACTTTTACCAACAAGGCGGCGGGCGAGATGCGCGAGCGGCTGGAACGGATGCTGCCCGACACCCGCGGCATGTGGATTATGACGATCCACGCGATGTGCGCGCGCATTTTGCGCGGCGACATAGAGCGCCTTGGAGGCTATACCTCCAATTTCTCCATTTACGGGGAGCCAGAACGCGACCGGCTGATCAAAAGGATTCTTAAGGACGCCGGGTTGGACGAGGACAAGCTGTTCAAGGTCTGCAAAAACGCCGTTTCGGACATCAAGGGCAAGTTTTCGGATTTTGACGAATACAAAAAGGTCTGCGGCTTTATGTCGCACTTTAGGCAGATCGAGCGCGTTTATATCGAATATGAGGACGCGATGCGCAAAGGTAACGCGCTGGATTACGACGATTTGCTGCTGTTGACCTACCGGCTGCTTGCCGGCGACGCCGAGGTCAGACAAAAATACCAGGAGCGGTTCAATTACATCCACGTGGACGAGTTTCAAGATACCGCCAAGATCCAATACGGGATTATCCGGATGTTGGCCGGAAAACACAGGAACATCTTTATCGTTGGCGACGAGGACCAAAGCATTTACGGGTGGCGCGGCGCGTCGCTGGACAATTTGACGGAATTTGTATCGGACTTCTTGCCCGCGGTGTTTAAACTGGAGCGCAACTACCGTTCCACCAAAAAAATCCTGGAGGCGGCCAACAACGTGATCGCGAATAATACCGGACGCATCCCCAAGGTGTTGTATACGGCCAACGACGAGGGCGTCCGGGTTGAATGCTACTCGGCGCGCGACGAACTGGGCGAGGCCGAATATGTCGCGTCCGCGATCTACGGCCTCAAAAGGCATGGGTACGGCCTGCGCGACATCGCCGTACTGTGCCGCCTCAACGCGCTGACGCGCTCGTTCGAGGAACGGTTTATGTATTACAGTCTGCCGTACCGCGTATTCGGCGGCTTCAAATTCTACGACCGCAAGGAGATTAAGGACCTGTTGGCGTACATGCGCGCTGCCGTCAACCCCTACGACGAC
>Ga0123353_10008477_pt1 | contig 14046 bp, 7 predicted proteins | sample TergutLab28metaG_3_FD_92763 | JGI IMG/M metagenome (GOLD analysis project Ga0123353, IMG submission 92763) | Labiotermes labralis P3 segment gut microbial communities from Petit-Saut dam, French Guiana - Lab288 P3 | ecosystem: Host-associated > Arthropoda: Insects > Digestive system > Gut ... | reverse complement strand
GCGCAACCCAGCCTTGGAAATCACCTCGCCCAGCAGGTTCGGCATACCGCCCTCGCCGCCCATCGCGCCGAGCAGGTACTCCGTGAACTCATCCCAGTAGCGCGTGAAGCCGAGATACACAATCTGCGGACGCACGGCGCGTTTGCCCTTGTAGTCCTCGCACACAAACGCTTGCGTCAACTGAATCGCGCGGTCCTGACGGTAGTTGACGTGCATCACGGAATCGCCGTCTTTCATGCCGCCGTATCCGCCGACAACGCACGGCGGGATGTACTCGTCCACCATCGGGGTCTTGTCCGGCGTGAGGTCATCCGCATACGACGCTTTCACCGCCTCGACCGCATCCGTCACGGCGCGGCCTTTCGCCTCCACGAGGCACGCATACGCCTCATCCGTCAGCGTGTAATTCTTCGAGCGGTCCATCGCGTAATAGCGCCCCTGCACCGTGCCGATGGTACAGTTGCCCACGGTCGCCATCTCCTGCTGGAGCCGCGCGATGTATTCGAGCGTGCTGCGCGGCGGCGTGTCGCGGCCGTCAAGGAATGGATGAATGACCATCCGACCCTGCGCGAACTCGCCACGCGCACGGCGCATGAGCTTGAAGAGATGTTCCTGATGCGCATGGACACCCTCGTCCTGCAACAGACCCATGAAATGCAACGTGCTGTTGTTCGTCTTCCAATTCGCAACCAGCGCCGCCCACTTCGGCGACGCGAACAACTCGCCCGTGCTGAGGCCGTCATCAATGCGCTTGAGCTCCTGAATGACCACGCGCCCCGCACCCATGTTGAGGTGCCCCACCTCGCTCGAACCCTGATACCCCTCGGGAAGCCCCACCGCCTCGCCGCTACACGCCAGACGCGCCCACGGGTAACGCGCGTTCAACCTGTCCATCACGGGGGTTTGCGCGGCGAACACCGCATTGCCTTGCTCACGGGGGTTGATGCCCCACCCATCACGGATAATCAACACGACTGGTCTCATGCGCTCTGCCTCCCTTTCCATAAAAGTTTCGGAACAGCATACCCTATTGCGTGGCGTTTCACAAGCACAGTTTGCGCCGGATTCTCTTTTTCGGTGCAGGGATTTTTTTGCCAACCGTTTTTCCTTTCACATCCTCGCGCAATCCGCTATACTTCCCGCCATCTTATGACTGTACCGTTTTCACTGTTTCTTGCGCTGAAATACTTGAAGCCGAAGCGTTCGGTGACGTCCGTCGTCACGTTCGTCTCGGTCATCGGCGTCTTGCTGGGCGTGGCAATCATCATCATCGTGCGCGCGGTGATGACGGGTTTCGGCGATATGTGGCGCGAGAAAATACTCGACTTCAAGCCGCACATCACGCTGACCAGCGCAGGGTCGTCGCGTGTCATCGAGAACGAGCAGATGCTGTGCACGCGGCTGGAGCAGATTCCGGGCGTGCTGGCCGCGGTGCCGGGGCTGGAGATGCAGGTCCTCGTGGAGCATAACCGCCGCGTGCAGCCGCCGGTGATTATCGGTACCGACCCGTCGCGCGCGCAGAAGATGATGAAGCTGGAGACGATGGAGGAAGGCACGTTCAACATTGAGGGGGATTTTGTCGTTATCGGTAAAGACCTCGCGCGAAAGCTCGGCGTGTCGGTCGGGGAGGAGATTCTCGTCTATTCCCCGATGAACCTTGTGGAGAAAGATACCGTCTATTTCCCGGAGTGCCTGACCGTCGCGGGCATCTACAATTCCGGGCGGTATGATTTCGATTCCCGTTTTGTCGTCGCGTCGGTGGACGTGGTGCGCGACCTGATGGGCATGAAGAGCGGCGTTCTCTCCATCCACCTGAAAACAGCCGACCCGCAGAACAACAAAAAGTTTAGGGCCATCACCAAGGATGTGGCAAGCCTGTTCCCCGAATTCTATATGCAGACGTGGGAGGAGATTGACCAGACCCTGCTCGACGCGATACGGACGGAGAAGAACATGATGGCCATCCTCCTGATGTTCATCACCATCGTCGCGATCTTCTGCGTCATGAACACGCTCATCGTCCTGACCGTGCAGAAGACCAACGAGATCGGGCTATTGAAAGCGATCGGTTTCCCGCCATGGCAGGTGATGATGGCGTTCGTCCTGCACGGCTGGATACAGTGCCTTGCCGGAACGGCGCTGGGCATCGCGACCGCGCTCGCGGTGCTTCACAACCTCCACAATCTGGTCGAGATGTTGGCCAAGTTCGGCGTGGAGGTTTTCCCGGCCTCCATCTACGGTTTTTCGCAAATCCCGTGGCGCGTCATGCCGTCCGAAATCGCCGTCGTGGCAGGGATGGTGATTGTGTTCTGCACCTTCGCCAGTTTCCTCCCCGCGTGGCGTGCCGCGCGGATGGACCCCGTAGCCGCATTGAGGAAAGAATAACGATGCACCTCCTACACGCCACAGACGTTCATAAAACGTACATCCTCCCGCACAAGCGCGTGGAGGTGCTAAAAGGCGCGTCGCTCAGCGTGGACGCGGGCGAGCGCGTCGCGATTGTCGGCCGCAGCGGCGCGGGCAAAAGCACGCTCCTGAATATGCTGGGCGGGTTAGACAAACCCGATGCCGGCACCGTCTCCATCTTGGGTCAGCCGCTCTATCAGCTTTCCCAGCGCAAACGCACCGCGCTCCGCGCGGAACACATCGGCTTCGTTTTCCAGTCCTACCACCTCCTGCCCGAGATGGACGTGACCGAGAACGTGATGCTGCCCGCCATGACGGGCATCCGCAACATCAGCCGTACGCAGATGCGCCGCCGTGCGCAGGAGCTGCTGGACTGGGTCGGGCTCGCGGACCGCATGAACCACACGCCCCTCGAGCTCTCCGGCGGCGAGCAGCAGCGCGTCGCGCTCGCCCGCGCACTCGTCAACGAGCCGGCCCTCATCCTCGCCGACGAGCCGACCGGAAACCTCGACCGCATGACGGGCGGCCAGATCATCGAGATGCTCTTCGGCCTCTCCCGCACACGGGAACTGTCGGTCGTGATGGTCACGCACTCCACCGAAACCGCCTCCCTCTGCGACCGCGTGTTCGAACTCCAAGACGGGCTGCTTGCAGAACACCCAATACCCAACACGGAATGTCCAACGTCCAAGTGCAATGCGCGATGAGGCAACGACATGATGAGATGTTCTCGCAAAGACGCAGAGGCGCAAAGAAAGGTGGGGCAGACATTCCAGTCTGCCGCCTTCCCAAATTCACGCAGGCAGGAATGCCTGCGCCACCTTGCCCGAAGCGCATTCAACTAGAAACTAAAAACTAGAAACTCCCCCCCTCCCCTCCCCCATGCACACCATCCGCACCACCGATTTACCTGCCTCGCAAGCGAAATCCGAGATTTCCGACGACAAGCGTTTCCGTGTCCTGTCCCGCTCGGGGCTTCACGCCACCGAAGCGCTTCTGATTGACCGTATCTGCGCAACCACCCACGCGCCCGCGCACATCCTGCTCACGGGCAACCGCACCGGTGCGCTCGCGATGGTCGCTGCGGCCTGTTTCCCCGATAGCCGCATGACCTGCCACACGCTCGACCTCCACCACGCGCGGGCCATCCGGCGGAACCTCAACGCAAACGGCGTGTCGGCCGCATTCACGCACGACCCGTTTGTGCGCTGTCCCGTCAAGGCCGGCGCGCCCTCCCGGTTGACCCTCGCTTGCACGTCGGACATCCCTGACGCGCCTTACGGCCTCGCCCTGTTCGCCGCAGACTCGGCGACCGCCACGGGCGAACTCTTCATTGACCAACTCGAAGCCATTCACCAACGCCTCGCCCTCGGCGGCGCGTGCGTCATCGCCTACGAGGGCGACACCGGGACGCTCCTCAAACAGATACACCAGATGTTCGGCAACCTCTCCGCGCACACCGACACCAAGGGCCGCTTCTGCGTCACCGCCGTCAAACGCGAACCCCTTGCCAAGCCCCGCACGTTCTGCGCCGACTTCACGGCCTCCATCCCCGGAGGCAAGCCGATCACGCTCGCGTCACTGCCGGGCGTGTTCTGCCACCGCCGCCCCGACACGGGCGGGCTTGCGCTGGCAGAGATCGCCGCGCGTGAGCTCCAGCCGAAGCAACGCATCCTCGACCTCGGGTGCGGGTGCGGCCTCGTCGGCCTCCTGCTGGCCGCGCAACAGCCCGACGCGCACGTGACGTTCGTGGACTCCCATGCCCGCGCACTCGCCGCCACGCACCGCAATCTCGCGGCCCTCGGCCTCGCGGGGCACACGCTCGTGCTGTCCGACACCGGCATCCCGGAAAAAGGGTTCGACCGCGTTGTCGGCAACCCGCCCTACTTCTCCGATTTCCGTATCGCACAGATGTTCGTTGACACCGCGTCCGGTGCGCTCCGCAACGGCGGCATCGGGCTACTCGTCGCGAAATCACCCGCAGGCCTGCACACCTGCGTCAAGACCCGCTTCACCGACACCGCCGTCATCGCGCGGCGCGGCTACAACGTCATCCGTTTCACACAACTCAGTATTTAAACAGCCTGAAACGGAAAATCCGCGGCCGCGTAGGCTCGAGGAAAATGTTGCTGGCGAACGCGGGATGGCGGACCTGCCAGTTGGCTCCGCTCTCGTCGCCGTTCAGGCGAAGCTCAGGCTTGAACACGCCGTTGACGACGCTCCCCATCTCGACGGAGAGGATGCGCTGGCCACCCTCGGCCTGAAGCGTGAAGTCGTGGCCGCCGACGATGAACTCGTCGTCGCCCGTCTGGATGATGATGGCGCCGCCGCGGCCGTTATGCTCTTTCTTGCCGGCCTCGGCCCGCGCGAGGAGCGTCCAGTCACCCATGCGGATGCGCTCCTGGACGGGCTGCTCGTTGCTTTGGCAGAACACGGCGGTGAGGCGGCCCGTGCCGTGCGCCGCGCCGATCAGGGGCATGAGCTGGTTGAGAATCCCGTAGGCGGCGACGATGGGGTGGTTCGTGGTAAAACTCTCGAAGCCGAACGGCGCGAAGCAGAGGCCGTGGTGGCGACCGAATGCCCAGTAGGCCTTGGCGGCGACGTCGTCGTCGCGTGAATGCTCGGGGATCATCAGGGGGTTGCCGTTGCGGGTGTATTGCTCGCAAATCTCCTTGAACGTCCCGAGGTAGATGTCAGGGGCGAAGACGTCAATGCTCGGTGCGGCGGCACGCCACACGTCGAGCGTATGTTCTACAGGGCCGCCGCAGGGGTAGTTCCCGAGCGGGCCGTCGGGCAGGGGCAGCCAGGCGTTGACGAACATCGGCAACGGGTATTCCTTTTTGCCCGCGGCCGTGATGACCTCGACGTAACGCGCGTAGTGCCACACAGAGAAAACCTCGTCCGCGCCGGGGAACCCGCCGAAGACCTCCTCCCATGACCCGTCCGCCTTGAACCCGCTCGCGCCCCAGCGTTTCAGCAGCTCGGGGTGGAGCGTCTCCTTGTTGGCGGACAGATAATCCATGAGCGCCTTGGGGACACTGCCGTGGTAAGCGGCGGTCGCGTCCTGCGCATAGTCGCGCAACTCGGGGCGGATGCCGATCTCGTTCTGCACCTGCACCATGATGACGGTGTTGCGGCCCGCGTCAATCTTCTTGATGCGCCGCAGGAGCGTGGCGAAGGCCTTGGCGTCGGCGTCGCGGTTCGCCTCGGAGAGGGTGGAGAGGAGGGTCTTGTGGTTGCCGGCCTTGTTCCGCGCCTCGGGGAAACGCGCGGCATCGCGCTTCACCCACTCGGGGACGTAGCTGGACACGCCGTTCTTCCACGACCCGAACCATAGCACCACCACTTTCTGCCTGTGCTTCCGCGCCTGCCTGACCATGCCGTCAATGAGCGTGTAGTCGAACTTGCCCTCGGCCGGCTCGAACTGCTCCCACGCGATGGGCGCGAGGAACGTGTTCGCGTTTAGTTGCCTGAACTTCGCGAGGACGCGGTCCATGTAGTCCAGGTCCGACGCGCTGGAGTTGTGCGCCTCCCCGGCAATCATGATGAACGGCTTGCCGTCCACGATCAGTTGCGTGGCGCTCCCCGTCTTTTTGAGGTGCGGGATTTCGGCGGACACCGCCGCCGCACCCAGCGCGAATAAAAGAAATAACGACTTTTTCATGCCCAAAAAGATAACATTTCCGTGCCGAACCCGCAACCCTATTTTTCGCTGGTTTCCCCAAAAGTGGCAACAGCATCCAGCCGTTGGACAGCAAAGGAAAGTTTTAGTGGCAACGGCTTCCAGCCGTTGGACAGCAAAGGGAGGTTTTAGTGGCAACGGCATCCCTGCCGTTGGACAGCAATGCTGACACAACGGCTGGAAGCCGTTGCCACTATTTCGAACCTCCAACTACTTCTCCAGATACACAGGTATCCCGTACTTCACCTTATTGATCGTCGCCGTACCTGTTCCAAACCCCGTCAATGCGCCGTCCTGCGGCACAAACGCGCCTGCGTAAGGCACGCCCGTGGCCTTCTCCCGACCTGAGAAGTCTGTGCTGAACAGCGAGAACTTCCCTTTGAAGACGCCCGTCTTCGCATTGTAGCTCAACGTCGCGCCGGACGGGTTGGACGGTCCCTTCTTCGCAAACGAGGGCTTCCCACCGCTGATGAAGACCTCCACCCCCGAGGGGAACTTCTCCCCTTGCCACGGCCCCGCCAGCGTCGGGAGGTCGCCCGGCACATCCGCACCGAACGTCAGGCCCGGCGGCGGCATCACCGCCGCCTTGCCCGTGCCGAAGTAGCCGCCGACGACATCCAGCCTCTCGGCGAACCCGCCCGAGGCTTTTTTCCAGTCCACGTACCAGTTATAGTCCGTGTCCACGCGGATGATGCTCTGAGAGGGGTTGTTCATCGTCGGCTGGGGGTCGAGCCACAGCAGGCCGCCGATGAAGCCAGCCTTCTTGTAGAGCGGCTTGAACAGCGTAATGCCGTACCAGTTGTTATACACGCTCAGGCCCTTCAACAGTTTCGTGCTGCCGGACACCTTCGTGCCGTCGGCCAATTGCCCTGCGATCTTCACCGTGTTCTTCTTGCCCACGCTCAGCGAGAGGTAGCCCATAGCAGCGGAGGTATCCGTGCCTCCGGCAACGGCGGCAGGGATGCCGCCGCCACTTAACAGCGCCACATTGTACAGGCCCGCAAGGCGATCCATCTGATCGTTTCTCGCGCCGCACACGGTGAACACCCCTCCAGCGGCACCGCCTTCCAGCGTGCCGTCGAAACGGTCGCGCCCGAGGGTCAACGCCAACGTCGCGCCGTTCTTGTGCAGGACGATACTCGTGAGCGGCCCGGACTGCTTCGCCGAGAAGCTGAGGGTCGCGCCTTGCAGGATAACCTTGGCGGAGACCGTCCAGACGCCCTTGCTCACCTTCGCATTCAGCGTGAGCGTACCGCGCACCGTGTTACCGGCATCATACACGAACCCGTCATACGCCGTGGTGACGTTCGGCGCAGAACCTTCCTCCTCTGGGTCGGACAGGTACGGGTCTTGCGGCGGCGGCGTGCCGTCGGATGCCCGCCATCCTTGCGCCGATGCGCTGAACCCGCTGTTCCCCGAGCTGTTGGAAGCCCTGACCCAATAATAATACGCCGTCCCCGCAACAGCGGTGGTGTCGCTGTACGAGGTGGCGGTAGATGTCCCGATTTGGCTTGCGTTCCCGCTGTTGTCCACGGTGTTGCGGAAAACCGTATAAGATGTTGCATCCGTGGAAGCCGACCACGAGACGATCACTCGGTCCGTGTATGTGCCTTGGCTGGCGGAAACCCCTGTGGGGGTGGAGGGTGGATTTGGCGATGCCTCCGTCCACTGCGCGGTGAGGGCGACAACGCCATGCTCGTTCGCAAGCGCGAGCATGACGGCGGTAACAACCGTGGCACCATCCCCGTAAGTCGCACCGTCCTTATCCATCCAGTTGGCGAACGTGTAGCCCGTCTGGGTGAACTCATTCAACTTCAGAACCATCGTAGCAGCTACAACGAAGGGTTGAGGAGTCATCGTGCCTTCGCCGCCATTGGCGTAGAAGACAATCGTGTAATCTGGGTTTATCAGCGGCTCACCAGTATCCGTCCAGACAGCGTACAGTGTGTGGGCGGTAGTCTGCGTGACGAGCGTGTAGGGGAACACCTGCGTGCCACTGTACGGGTCGAACCACCCGTTGAACGTGTAACCGTCGCGCGTCGGGTCGGGAGTGGGCAGGATATAATTCTCGCCCACCGTCTGCGGCACGGTCTGGCTGGATGGTGTTCCGCCGTTGCCGAGGAACGTCACGGTGACACTGACATTTGACGCCCCCTCCGACCACTGGGCGTACAGCGTGTGGTCGGTGGTCTGCGTGACGAGCGTGTAGGGGAACACCTGCGTGCCGCTGTACGGGTCCGTGAACCACCCGTTGAACGTGTAGCCGTCGCGTGTCGGGTCGGGAGTGGGCAGGATATAATTATCGCCTACCGTCTGCGTCACGGTCTGGCTGGATGGTATTCCATTGTTGCCGAGGAACGTCACGGATACGGTGGTGGTGCTTGACGGCACTTCCACCCACTGCGCGTACAACGTGTGGCCGTCGGTACGGGTCACGGGGGTGGTGGCATCTACCTGCATCCCGCCCGTCAGCGCCGTGAACCAACCTGCGAACGTGTAACCCGTACGTGTCGGGTTGGGCAACATCCCGTAAGTCCCGTCATACGTCACCGTCTTGTTCACCCCGCTCATCCCGCCTGTCGCGCCGTTGTAGTTATACGTCACGACGATTCCACCCTGTGCCGCCCACTGCGCCGTCAGCGTCACGGTTTCGCTGGCTACCGTTGTGAGGTTGCTCACCGTCTGCCCGTCCGAGAAGGCGACCGCCGTCCCATTCGTCATCCATCCTGTGAAGTTATACCCCGTTCGCAAGAATGTACTCAATCGCAGAGCTTGCGGCGTATCGTAGGTGAAGGCTTGGTCTGCCATCGTCCCCGCTCCGCCGCCGCCGTCGAAACGCACCGTGTAGGTGTTGGCGGTCCACCGCGCATGGAGCGTGTGGGCGGTGGCCTGCGTGACGGTTGTGGCGGTTGTGACCTGCGTCCCGCCCGTCTGCGCCGTGAACCATCCATCGAACGTGTAGCCCGTGCGTGTCGGGTTGGGCAATGTCCCGTAAGTCCCGTCATACGTCACCGTCTGGCTCTCCCCGCTCATCCCGCCTGTCGCGCCGTTGTAGTTATACGTCACGACGATTCCACCCTGTGCCGTCCACAGTGCCGTTAGGGTTACCATTGCGTTGGCTATCGTTGTGAGGTTGATCACCGTCTGCCCGTTCGAGAAGGCGACTGCCGTCCCATTCGTCATCCATCCTGCGAACGTGTAACCCGACCGCGAGAATGCGTTCAGTCGCAGAGCTTGCGCCACGTCGTAGGTGAAGGCTTGGTCTGCCATCGCCCCCGACCCGCCGCCACTGTTGAAACGCACCGTGTAGGTGTTGGCCGTCCACCGTGCGTAGAGCGTGTGGGCGGTGGGCGGGACGGTTGTCGAGCCGGTCACTTGTGTACCGCCCGTCGCTGTCGTGAACCACCCCACGAATGTGTAACCTGGGCGTGACGGTGGTGGCGGCAGGTTATAATTGAGATCGGGTATCTGTATGATGGTTTCGCTTTCGGGCGTTCCGCCATTGCTGACGAAAGTCACGAAGACCGAGAGGACTGTCCAGTGCGCGTGAAGGGTATGGTTGGAAGGTGTGGTGAGTATAGTGGAAGGGGTCACCAACGTGCAACTCGGATGTGTGCCGATGAACCACCCCACGAATGTGTGACCCGTACGTGTCGGTGTGGGGAGTGTACCATATTGGGAGTCAAATGATATATCCCTAGATGTAGGAGAAACCGTGCCGTCCTGCGGGTCAAACTCCACTCTATAGATAATCGGCGTCCAGCGTGCATAGAGCGTGTGCGGGTCTAGGTTTGTCATTGTCGTGGTCGTTGTCACCTGTGTGCCGCCGCTTATGGCGGTCCACCACCCTGCGAACGTGTAGCCCGGGCGCGTCGGGTTGGAAGACGGGTGTCGGTATGGGGAGCCAGGTGTCTGTATGACAGTCTGGGTGGACGGCGTTCCATTATTACCGTCAAAAGTCACCGTGACGCTACTGATGGGAGTCCAAACCACCTCGTCCAGCCAGCCGCAGTCTGAGCCTTGGGATACGCTTACGTCCTTGCTGTATGTCCAGCGGATTGTGCTGGTACCGGTGGTGGGAATGGGGATAGTCTTTTGAGCCCAGTTGCCTGTTGTCCCCGTGATACGTTCATTGAGTATGCCATTGATCGTACAAGCCAAATTATCGCACGGGTAAGCCGCAGTACCTTCCGACGAGACATGCCACCAGAAGGTCAGTTTGCCAGAACCCGAGACGGTCGTTTCAACCCATGAGCTTTGGTTGTGGGTGATGGCTCCGCTCTGCGCGGCGTGAAGCCCGTCATGCGAGGTCGCGACCTGCCCGAACCACGGGAGATTCCCGCCCGTCGTCCATGTGAGCGAGGTGTTGTTCACAGCGGTACCTATGGTGGGATTCCACCGCGCGTAAATGCGGTGATCTGAAGCTGTGGTGACTGTCGTGCTAGATGTCACCTGCGTACCGCCGCTAGCGGCGGTGAACCAACCCGCGAAAGTCCATCCCGAGCGTGTCGGTGTGGCGAGTGTGCCATAAGTGGAGGCAAATGTCACCACCTTGTTTAATGGGGAAACCGTGCCGCTCTGCGGGTCGTATGTGACAGTGTAGCTACGTGGGTTCCACTGTGCATAAAGCGTGTGTACGGTGGTATTCGTTACCGTCGTGGATGCCGTCCTCAGCAACCCGCCGCTCGTAGCGGTAAACCATCCCGTAAAATCGTAACCCGTGCGTGTCGGGCTGGTGGTTGGCAGGACGTAAGTGTTGCCATACGTTTGCGATACGGTTTGGCTGGCCGGGGAGCCAGTGTTTCCATTGAACGTCACGTTGTAAGTCGCAGTAAACTCATACGCGCCGATGTCCACCGTCCCGCAAACGGTGCGCGGGTTTCCGGCAAGGTCATAACTCCCAATCAATGCCGCCGTCGCATACGAGTTGATTCCTGCGCCGATGTACGGACTGTTGGACGCCAACTGATAACCGCCGTCAGCAAAAACAGGATTTGATGTGGGAGAATTGTATGCGATACTGCCGTCAATGTTGTTACCCCCCGAAGTGCCGCCCGTATTGCTATAAACGATGGTGTTGTATATTGTGCTGAAACGCACGCCGCCGCCACGAGAGTTGGCAGTGGCTGTGCCAGTAGCCCAGTTGCCGACCACCGTACAATTTCGCAAAGTACACCCATCCGCTCCTCCGCTGTGTCCAGACCTGTTTCCGGTAAACAGGCTGTTATGCACGGTGCTATTATACGTTCCTCCACCCCATGAATGCTGTTTCCACAAAATGCTGTTTCCATCACAGGACGCTCTGTTGTTTCTTATTATACACCGATTCAATGTGCCGCCATACGCGCCGCCACCGTATGCATCGCAATCCTTCCCCCATGGCCATGCTGCATCTGAAGCTGTCGCGTTTGCCCAGTTGTTGTCCAGAGTGCAATCACTCAAGCTGCTGTTGTACGCCCCGCCTCCCCGCGCATTCGTTTCATGCCTTGCGATATTGTTGATCAGAGTACAGTGATTCAACGTGCCGCCTTGTACTCCAGCACCATACTGTGCCCTGCCATTGCGTAAGGTGAATCCAGTTAGGACGGTACTGTTTTGCCCGCTTGCTGTCGTCCCAAGCGTTGCACAACGGCTGGAGCTGCCGCCGTCAATGATGGTCACGCTTGCGCCGCTTTCGCTGCGGATGGTAATGGCTTTGTTGGCGGTCGAGATTGGCGCATACGTGCCTTCCCTCACCAGTATCTCATCCCCTGCGCTGGCCGCATTGACCGCGTTCTGGATGGTTCGTTTCGCCGTTGTCCATGACAATCCGTTGGCGGTGTCATTTCCCGTAGTGCTGACGTAATACGTCGCGGCTTGCGCCGAGACTGTTGCCAGTAGTGTGGCGGCCAGTGCCGCCATGATGCGTAATGATGTTCTCATTCCTTGTTTCCCGTTGTCCCTACTCGTCTGGCTTTTCGGCTACGCCCCGTCCTTTTGAATGGTTTCCGGATTCCATCGCAGGTTGCCACATACAACCTTTCCGTTTCGAAAAGGTGCTATAATAACACCAAAATGTTTTCCTTTCAACAAAAAAAATGATATATTTTTCTCACACGGAGGCATGAAGGTTACAAAGGTTGAAAATCTTCTTGCTCGATTATGGAGTGCGGCGGGTTGCCGCCACTTTCCAAACGGGGGCTTACCCCCGTTTGCCGCGCAGGGGCTAGCCCCTGCGGTTAAAAGCGGCGGCAAGCCGCCGCACTCCATAAACTTAGCTGCTGGCAAGCCGCCGCACGCCACAAGGGCTTCGCCCTGCCTATGCGGTAGTGTGAAGATGAAATACTGTTTCAGAAAATTGTTTGGTGCTACTTTCTAACCAGTTTGTAGATTATCTATAATGCGAGAATGAAAAAAGCCATCTACTCGAAACAGAATGAGGCACTTTGCGAATGGTTGAAATCATGCCGCAAGAAGAAGGGCTTGACCGTGCGCGAGCTTGCCAAGCGATTGGAAACCTGCCACTCCAAAATAGTGCGGATCGAGAACGGCGGGTATATGCTCGATGTCGTGCAGTTCATGATGTGGGTCGTGGCGCTCCAGGTGAACCCGCACGAGGTGATTGACAAGCTGTGGGTCATCGAGATGGATGAGCAGACGCGCGCGGAACGGCCGTCGTGGGAGAGATGAGGGGGAGGGGGGGAAGTTCTAAAGTTCTAAAGTTCGAGAGTTCTAAAGTTGAGGGTGCGCTTCGGGGGGATTGCCCGAGTTTTTTTTTGCCTTTTTTTGGTTTTTATTTTTAGACAGGATTAACAGGATTAAACAGGATTGCATTGCTTTGTTTTTATGGCAATGGATGTGCGGCGGCATCCCATTATACAATGCCGCCATTATGTAATCCTGTTAATCCTGTCTAAAAAATCCGTCATCCCTGTTAATCCTGTCTAAAAATCGGTCATTGCCCGAGTTTTTAGACAGGATTGCAATCGAATTATTTTGAAAATGTCGGGGAAATGTGGTAACGTTGTGTTTTCTTCTGGGAATTAGGGAAAAACCATGAAAACGTTGATTGTGATACCAACATACGATGAGCGGGAGAATGTGGCCGCGATGGTTGAGGCGGTGCTGGCGCAGGTGCCGGATGCGAATATCTTGTTCGCGGATGACAACTCGCCTGACGGTACGGGGCAGCTGCTGGATGAAATCGCGGCGCGAGAGCCGCGTGTGTTCGTGCTGCATCGTGAAAAGAAGGAGGGTCTCGGCCGCGCGTACATCGCGGGGTTCAAGTGGGCGTTGGAGCGTGACTATGCGCTGGTCTGCGAGATGGATTGCGATTTCTCGCATGACCCGAAGGCGTTGCCGTCGTTGCTGGACGCCGCTAAAAACGGCGCGGACCTTGTGCTGGGCTCGCGCTACATCGGCGGTATCCGTGTGATGAATTGGCCGATGGGCCGTCTGTTGCTTTCGACGGGCGCGGCGCAGTATGTGAAGCTCATTTTGGGACTTCCGGTCAATGACCCGACGGGGGGGTTCAAGTGTTTTCACCGCAAGGTGCTGGAGGCGATTGACCTCGATAAAATCACGTCGAACGGGTATTCGTTCCAGATTGAGATGTCGCACACGGCGTGGATGAAAGGGTTCACGATTCAAGAGGTTCCCATTATTTTTGAGGACCGTCGCGCGGGGTATTCGAAGATGCGGGCGAACATTGCGACGGAGGCGTTCATCATGGTGCTGAAACTGTGGGCGAGGTGCGGTTTCCGCCGTTCGCCGCGTGTGCGGAAAGATGCAGGGGGGCAGGCGTGATGGCGTTTGCTTTGCCAGCGTGGGTACGCGCGTTGCGTCCGGCGCAATGGATGAAGAACGGCGTGGTGGCGGCGGCGTTTTTCTTCGCGTGGCGTGACCCGAGTCAGGCGGAGCATGTGCAGGGCTGGTGGCCGGTTGTGTGCGTGGCGTTGGCGGTGTTCTGTTTCTGTTGT
>Ga0123353_10008475_pt1 | contig 14047 bp, 12 predicted proteins | sample TergutLab28metaG_3_FD_92763 | JGI IMG/M metagenome (GOLD analysis project Ga0123353, IMG submission 92763) | Labiotermes labralis P3 segment gut microbial communities from Petit-Saut dam, French Guiana - Lab288 P3 | ecosystem: Host-associated > Arthropoda: Insects > Digestive system > Gut ... | reverse complement strand
TAACTCAACAAATAAGTCGCAAGCTCCTGAGGATGGATGTATTAACATCCGAAACATGTTGAGCATTAAATAATGAAATAATAAAGCAAGTGACATCAAGTTGGTCTCTCTTTATTCAACTTAAAAAATTATTTAATAAATTCACTTTTATTTACTATTGCAATAATTGTGACATAAATTCGTCTCGCCACAGCTTCACAAATGTTTCTAGATGAATAGTCGCAGGATCAATTTTAAAATTTTACATCCACTTGTGTTGGATTACAAAATAAGGAACCAACAGATAACCATCATTCACAGCTTTATAATATAATCCACTCAGCTACATGTTTCGATCCCGTGGGGTCATAATTGGGCTGGTTTATAAAACGTCCTAACGAAGTGTACATGTCACAGTGCGCAAGGACGGTCTCACTTTTTACAATTATGTCAATAATTCCAGTTTTTATTTTCATACATTCAATTTTCGTGATTATTTCTCGTATGCCCACAAAAATCAGCTAAAATACATGTTGCTGTAGTTAGAGCACGCACGCACGTACGAGTTGGATGTTTTGGAACTGACATAACACACACTTCGATCCGCCGCTGTCCGTCGGTGTTCACTTTAAAATATCGTCGTCTCCAATCCGCACGACGTGCGTTCCTCTCCACTCCTTGAGTGTCTCACTGTTTCATATTAAGAGTGTCAGTGACATTAGTGGTTGTTTGTTTTGTTGTCTTGAAACAGTTCGTTTTCGTAAACTCTAACGAAATTACGTCAAATAAAACGAAATTTAAGCCCATTGATTGTAATTCATATTAACTTTCTTTTTAAAATGTTCTCCGTTTGTTTGGGTGTTAAAATGTCACCACCTTCAAATTGATTGCTTATCATTCAAATATTTATGCAGTACGTGTAGTGTGCGTGACGTGAGTCACAGGAATACTCTCAGTAGCTACTGGACAGCTGGAATTCAGTAACCGCCACAGACAAACAAATTTATTTTCTGCTTCGTATATGTATCTACACTGACACCCGCCCAGAATTCTCCTCAGTGGGTACCGATGGCTTCATTCCGCATAGACAGCGACCGGATCCTGAATCTGACCATACACACTTGCGAGCAGTTCCGTTATTGTACAGTTCATTACATGCAAACTCCACAGTTCGTATTCACAGCAAGGTGCTAGCATATTATCAGCCTTACCTTGTGCACGTACACTTTTGGGCTGCTCAGACTTGTATGATGCTAGTAGGAGTTAACATGAGCACGGACCTCGAGTAGACGACCTTAAAACTGAAACAAAATATTTTAAAATTACAATCAAAACACAATAACAGTGTATAAATATTAGTGTTTTATTGTGGCAACATGTTGCGGTCTTATTACACCATTTTCCGGCCAGAATTCAGAGGTAAAATAATACAATAAAACTGCTGCTGGTTGTAGTGCAGTATTGATGGTAACTGACTGCGGGTAGTTCTATAAACCGCTAATGAGTTTTGTTGCAGAAAATATGGCAGCTTTGTGATATACACTTCTTTTCTAAACATTCATTGAATTAGTACCTGAATAACCTACAGGCAAATTTTGCCGCACGAATTACTTCAGAACGTCGGGAATCGGAACGAGGATTATGTAGTCGATATGACATCTCGCATATGGGCTGGACGATCCGCGATTTGAAATCCGGTAAGGCAAGAGATTTTTTTTTCTTTCCCAAGACCTATATCCCAGCTCTGGGTCCAACCTAGTATCTTATTAAATTGGTACAAGAGTTCTTTCCCTCGTCTCAAGCGGCCGGGAGGTGAAGTTAGCCGGTCACCACCATCTGAGGTTAAGAATGAAGCTCTATCTCTACTCTTCTCCTTAATCATACCTCCAAGGCGTTGACAGGGAAAAAACCCTACCTTTTCGTTGGGAAACACTAATGAAAAGATACAGCATCACATTTCACAGGCCAAGGCTGCTCAATAAAATTCTAATCTAAGCACTGTTCCTTCCTTCTTAGTTTCTCGTGACGTTCGAGGTCTTGAGTCCCAGACTGGCATAAAACAGCCTACAATTGTACCTGAATTCTGAGGTCGGAGATTATTGGTATCTCTGGTGAGTCGTTTACTACTCTAGGGAAATTCCAGTTTCCTGAAATATTCAAAAACTGTAGGATAGTAATTCGAAATCCCCTGGGCTGTAGATATTCCCTGTTGTCTCCCAATAACATATTTATACGTCACGTCCAAAGGAATGTACTTTATTAGTGCGATGTCGGAACGTGTTCTGTGTAAGTTTCAAATACCGCTGCTAAATGGACACCATGTAGTCACCTGAGATGTTTATTCCTAATAGACTCTCTGGTACAGTTTATAATTTACAGGAGTCTCCAACTGAAGTCGTACTTGGGCCGAACGGATAGCACGTGATATCCAGCACTGGAGAAGTTTAAAATGGAAAACGCGATAAAGAAAATTTTACATTACGAAACTGAATTATGTTATAATTATTGAAGTTAAACGTTTGTTGATCAGTAGGCGGGGCGTTCAAACGAAACTTAACGGCGTGTACTAGATGTGAGACCGCAGCTATGTGCTGTAAGATTATGTTAGTACGGGCCTTTCTGTGTGTATATTATGGGGCTCTTATAAAGGGAAGCAGAAACCAGGCTGAATCTTCACAATTTAAATTCTTGGGATGAATCTGGAGAAGAACATTGCGTGATCACATAAGGAATGAAATGTAAGTTAGGAGTTAAATGTATTCTGTATATAAATCAAATGAGAAGCGACAGGGAGAGATAATAGGAGAGAATACATTTAAACGATGGAGGAAAGGCAGATTGCCGGACGTCGTTCTGCATTGTCAACGTGCCGGAAATAAAGACAACGTAAAAGATGGCAATGAAGCTGAGCTACGTCGAACTGCCATTGCCGACAGGAAGGAGATTTATAAAAACTTCTGCGCATTTTTCTGGCGTATTTTATACTTTTCAAAGCTGTCCATGCTCTCACACCAAGTTCCGTAGCTCCTGTAAGAAATTATTAGGAAAATATGAAACAAATATTCTTGGATTCTGTGCAACAGATGTTATTTGTGACTGATCGTTTCTTGCGGGTACTTCAGCTGCGAGACTACGGGCTGCTGTCCTTTGCTGTCCACGTGCGACCGAAAGTAGCTGAATTCCTAAAGGGAGGGTCACCAAGCAGCTTTGAGCCTACGAAATTTGAGGTTACTAATGAGGATTTAATTAAAATTCGTATATTTTATGATGTTAACATTGAGTGAACTGATAAATACGTAGTTACACACGTTTCGGGGAGAGTAATGCCTCCATCTTCAGGGTCAAGCGGTCCAGTGAGTTTTGGACTGTTCGACTGCCACTTTTACCCGAAACGCCGGTAAATACTTACCGGGTCGATAAGACGCAGTACTTCGCAGGACATGAATGTTCATTGTTGGAACATTTTGAGCCGTGAAAAAATGTAATTTTTAAGTTATAAAATAATCTCGACACCCAGCTGGCAGACCTATAAATTGTAGGAACGCCAAATGATCAGTTAGTTGGAAGTTTAAAATGAACTGGGCGGATCAGTTACTTAAGACGGCTTCTTTAGGATTTTCTCGTTCCTAGGCTTTATCTCCCAATGCAACGTGACTCTCAGATCAGTTACTACCTGAATCCTGGATCTGAAACGGGACTCTGATCGCTTATTTCGCCCCGGAAACTGTCCTAGGAATTTTGTGGTATTCCTCAGTTCCTCCTTTCGAATTCTGGCATGATTCCAAACTGTACTACTTATCTACTCCTTTCTTGACCCTTTTGTGGGTTACAAAATATATCCTATCGTTTTCCATTCATACTAATCCAGATATAGTTAACAATGTATTTCTACGTAAACCAAGAAGGGACGGTAAAAAACGACGCCCAGTGACTGTCTCTTTCGGACGGTCCTTGAATTGTTAGTCTTCACCCCCATATAACCCGGAGGGTAATATTCACAGTTATATGTTGCCTGCTGTTACGTAAAGAAGGTCAGGAATTTGGTCACGGGGAAGTACGAGTTGGCGTCCCGCGGTCAAGAAATTGTATCAGTCGTGTCCCAAGGTGTCCGCTGCACGTGTAACAGTTGCGACCCGAGTTGTCAACCCCAAGCATGACGAGTTGTGTCCAGCGGTTAGTAAGGAATTTTATCAGTTGCATCGAAAGATATGGGTGTACAAAATGTCCAACAATTGGAAGGTTCTTACACAGTTTTGTTGTATTTTATACACATTTATATGCAGACATTCAGAATTATTGAATGATATCGACAAAACAGTTGTTATATCATGTTACTGTCTAATGTTTAAGCCATGTTAACAATCTTTTCGGGGAAGAAGACAGGCACATTATGTTCCTAATATCGCCCATTTCAGGTTAGTGTTATGATCTGATGAAAACACTGTCTCCGGGAAGAGGTTGAGTACAATAAGTCTCGGAGTACCCAGCACCTGACCCCCGAACTGTGCTCATTTAATTCTTATCCATTCTGCATAATGGACTGTGTGATATTTCGTTAGCATACTGTCGTTTCAGGTCCAGAAGTTTTTCACTCGGTTCTCCAAACATGTTACATAATTAGTAGCACATTTTTGTGTGAACAGTTGTTTTCACTCATGATACGAAAAAAAGATCTTCGAAATATCAGGATGAACAGATACAAATAGTGAGACCAAACTCTTTTACAGCACTTAGTGCTTCATGAGTTTCTTCATTATCTGTTGGGAGAGGAAGCGGTTGGGAGGAGCATGCTTTATGAATGTTCCTGCTAATGTTCCTTTTGTCGTTATAAGTCAGTGTCCAAGTACTGGCTTCGTAGTTCCTTGTGTATCAGTTCGCGCGGTCTTTCACACAAGTCCTCCATTGCTTTTCTTTGGACAGAATTGTTTAATATCTGTCAGTTTAAGCAGGCTTCGCTGTTTGCATCATCGTTGTGCATCACATCCCCCCCCCCCGAAAATATCTGGACTCTCATTGCACTTTATGCAGAATTTATATTTTGTGTCAGTACAACAGCATCGTTCCATTTCGTCAGCAAACATTTTTTTTTGGAAACGGAATTTGGGGAAGCGCTGAACGACAAGGAGATCTACCTGAAAAGTGACCGCGGGACGTAACTGGTAAACCCCTTTTGTTCACAGACTGTACGTGTAGTTATGTATTGCTAATGAATTCAGTAAAGATGGGACGAGGTAACAGGGGAGTGGGGAAAACTAAATAATGAGCCCACTGATCATCACTCCTCATCAAATATAATTCGGGTGATCAAATAAAGAAGAATGAAAAGGGCGGGGTATGTAGCACGCATGGGGGAGAGATGGGGTACTGACAGGGTTGTGGTGGGGAAACCTGAGGAAAGGGAGCACTTGGTATGCCCAAGCGTAGATGGGAGGGTAATATTAAGATGGGTCTTCAAGAAGTGGGATGGGAGCCATGGACTGGATTGATCTGGCTCAGTACAGGGACAGGTGGCGGGCATTTGTGTAGGCGGAAATTAACCTTCGGGATCCATAAAATACGGGGAATTTCTTGATTAGCTGAGAACCGGTTAACTTCTCAAGAAGGACTCTGCTCAATGGAGTAATTAATTAATTAATTACTTCTAGTAAGTGCCTTGCAGTGAACACGTAAAATACAGTGATAGAACCAGCTACACACAGTAAACAAAAAGACCCAATCAACAGTATAACAACACCCGACAGTGAATACGGTGAAGGAACCGGCTGCACACAGGAAAACAGCACATGGCAACACAACAGTGAGCGGCGCCACCCACACGGACTCACGCCCACCAAGGGATAAAATCGGAAAGAACGGGAACACAATAACTCCCGGAGCGTAAGTAAGTTCCCACCTATTTATGTTATATTTCCCAATACAGAGGAATCCTCCCACGCATAACTAGACTAGAATAATCTACCACCCTACTCACACACACATCTCTGTCCCCATAGGCAAGGGAATCCCGCACCCAAGGTCACTCGAGCCCCCACACAACGCAGCATAATTGAGGAGAAGGACGGAGAATAGGCCTCCGCACGACTACAGAACTTCATACCTGCCGAGCACACCCCTACAATAGCTTTATTTATGTTTCTGTATCTGTTTTTGTTTTGTGTTGTTTTTATTAGATTCCTGTTTGGTTTTGTTTTTTGTTTTTGCTAATACGGCCCGTATGTAGAGATCTCTACACCACGTGCGCGTGCATGCTTATAGTAAGATATTAAGTTCCCCTAAGACAACCTGAAGATGGCCAATACAGGCCGAAACATGTAGTTGTCCATTGTATAGTCATTAAATACACCTCATGTGACACAGTTGTATTTGACTACATACAATTTTCCTAGTTATTAATTACTTGGTTAATCAAGCGAGCCAGCAAACAAGACTGTTTCTGTGTTAGCATTCACCGATTTGTCTTGATTAAAGACACGGACTGTGTTTGTAAATTGGGAACTGAAATTTTAGTTGTGATATAGATAAACGTCTGCCTTTAAAGGGCTGTGACTGTTGCTTACAATCAGGCCTACCGCTTCATTGTTCAGAAAGACTGGCAGTTGCTAAGGGTAATGGTGTTAGCCGAGTTTGCGAAGCCGTTGGCGGTGTCATGACCTTCAGCACAGTGTACGCGAAATGTGGATTGTAGTCGCCAGTGATCTCGAAACCTCCCTGCCGAGATGCGGTCACCGTTTTAGCTTGGCACAGAAGACATTTCTGAAGAACTAGTGAATGTTTCGGACTTGATCAGAGAGGAAATTGTCGTGTATCAGACTGAGCGCCTGATTTATTTGTAGTTTGAAATGGCTGTAATATCTGAACCTTGAAGAAAACCGAATCAGCATTACAAGAAACTTGCTTCAAGGCCTCCCCTTTTAGCATGTCCTTTCTATAGACGCCATTTACATTAGTAGCATAGAACCTGGCGTTTTTGAAAGACTGTTAAAAGTTGCATATAAATCATTAAAATACACAGCCTAACGCAGGTAGTTCTTTTGGAATACAGTATCTCTTCTTTTGCAGTAGAAGCATCTATATTTTCATCTCTAATGGGCCAGCAAGAGGCTCTTACACGGTTTAAGAATATATATAAAAAAGAAAGTTACTGAAAGACATTACAATTTCATTACTTCTTGCTATGAGATCTCTGCATTACATAACATTTAGGATATAGTAATTGTGTTGCAAAACATATGTCTACTGCTTTCAGTGAAGGTGCTTGTGTTAAACTGTGTCTTTGAGTACCGGATATCTTGGGAATCACAGTGGGACGCCACACTTCAGGTTTAAAAGTTTTATTTCGGATCATGGGAAATAAGGTCAGAGAATAAGACCTCTGAAGTTCATTGGTTTCACGCGTGTTGGGTATTTGATTCGCATAAGAAGAAAATGCCCCTTAACGACGATGTGTTTAAAATGTTGTCGATTGTCAGAGAAATCTATCTGAAGGGTTATTGCTTGCCTGAAATTGGGCCTGGTCTGTTTGTCCGTTTATTAATATTACAACTGATTTGTCTGGACATAACAGAACCGCTACTTCTAAATGTGTGTGGCTCAGTAGACACGATTATAGACAGAAATATTTGAAGTAATATACATTTAGTGACGTACAGAAAACTAAACTAAAATTATATTAATTATGATATTTGTGTCAATCCAGTAAATTTCCGTCATTAACAGGTACTGTGAAGCTGCCAAATGTCGTGTTGTGCTCAATAGCACACTGCGGCTGTACGAACAAACTGTGGCGTTCTTTACGCTAACCAGTGCACCAGTAAAGGGAAACGTCACGAGAAGTGGTAATGCAGGTAAAGACAAAGGAGAGAAAATGGGATGGGTGTAAAAGTAATGGACAAGGAAAAGGCTAGATAGGAAGCAGGAAATGCGTAACAAAACGGAAATAGAACGCCCTGCCATTCTACCGTGTGTACTAATAGTTTGTTTGGCTTGTACCCCTTCAAGCCACATTCACTACCCTCATCTCTTAGTGGGAGAATGGATGTAACAATGGCCACAAACAGCACCCCTGTCCTCGCATATCCTCTGTCGCACCAGCCATTGTTTTACTTTTGCTATCTAGCTGGCTGCAAAACGGAGGTATCTGTGTTCGGACCTCGCAGGTTAAGGTTCCTGTGACGTCACAAAGCCACTCTACGTTAAAGCGAATTGCAACCAGTAGAAATGAGGTTTGTTGGAAATAATGCGCAAGACCTCGGGCAGAAAGTATAGGTAATATGGCCGGCCACCTGTTGTATGGTGTAGGTTTTATTGTACCTCTTGATTTTTGCCTAGAATAGGTCCTAATCAAATCAATGGAACAAAAAAAAATTAGATTCAGGGTTTTGTCACAGCGTTACTGATCAAGAAGACAGTCTCCTGGAACAAGACGTCTTTTGGATTGGTTGGGTGGTTCAAATGAGCTTGTTTCCTCGGTCTTGACACGGGGCCAAGAGGTCAAGTCCACTTCTCGCCTACTATGTTTAAGACGGTAGTGACAAGCTCTCGCGGAACGTCCATAACCACACGTGTATACCAGCATACAAGACTTCAACATTTAGAAATGTTACGTGTTAGCATGCAAATATTTATTTCTACTGAAAATGTTAATATTGTAGTTCCTCTGTCATCTTGACTATGTGGGGTGAGGGATGGGCCGGATTACCCGGGAATCCGGACCGCCGAGGGGAAACTCCTTTCTTTAGGTAAAATGCAAACAATTCTCATTGTTGAACTCCTTAAAGCGAAAATTCTGCTCTACCCGACAGTGTATTATGATGATGATACACTGTAATAATAATTTAAATTGGCAATACTGTGCTGTAGGTGGACCAGAATTTTCCGCACCAGCTGTTGTTCTGGCGTACTGGGGGACTGTTGTATAGGATAGGAAAATATAGATACAAAGAGAAATTAGAATATCGTGTGTATTGTACAGCAGGATAGTCGAGACACTGGTGTGGAGGTAAATGTCGACAAAACCAAGTGTGTGGTAACGATAAGAAGTAGAACTCGATAACAGATTGATAGAAACTCTCGAATATGAAGGCACAATGCACATTTGAAAGGCATTTTAATGTATTTATGTGGGACCAAGAATAATAATCGGAACCGGCAGGCAAATGCCAAAACAGTTCGTATAAAACAGACCAAATCCTCGTCGTCCCACATTTTCTCCAATTTTTCATTCAGCAATTCATGACCTAAGAACTACAAAAAAGCAGCTTTCAGCAGTCCGGCATTGAATAATGAAATTACGTTTTTTATATCAGTTCCATATAACGTTTATGCACTCAACCACTTTTGCACTATGAAAGAAAACAAGTGACTTGTTTTGACAATACGATCCCACTCCCTTCCAGTTCCACATTCAGCTTCCGCAGTTTTTCTGTCTCAGTAAAGTAAACATTAACAATTCCACTATTGTATTTCCTAATTCCAGTTACTACAATTTTCCTGCGTTTGCACAGCAGTTCTCATTTAATCAACATTTTCATTACGTTTATTGAAGCTCTTATCACTTGCACCTGCTGTGTTGAAAGGAAAACGGCGTTAATACCGAATCAAATACCTCTATTAAGAAAGAATAGGCTAATATCGACGCACGTACCTCCAATATCGACGCACGTACCTCTAATATCGACGCACGTACCCCTAAGATCGACGCACGTACCTCTAATATCGACGCACGCACCTCTAGTATCACTCACGCACCTCTAATATCGACTCACGCACCTCCAATATCGACTCACGTACCTCCAATATCGACGCACGTACCTCCAATATCGACGCACGTACCTCCAATATCGACGCACGTACCTCTAATAACGAGGCACGTACCTCTGATGTCGAGGCACGTACCTCTGATATCGACCCACGTACCTCTGATATCGACTCACGTACCTCTGATACCGACGCACGTACCTCTGATACCGACGCAAGTACCTCTGATACCGAAGCACGTGCCTCTCACATCGACGCACGTGCATCTAACATCGACGCACGTGCATCTAACATCGACTCACGTGCCTCTAACATCGACGCACGTGCCCCTAACATCGACGCACGTGCCCCTAATATCGCCGCACGTACCCCTAATATCGTCGCGCGTACCTCCAATATCGTCGTGCGTACCTCCAATATCGACGCGCGTACCCCTAATATCGACTCGCGTACCCCTAATATCGACGCGCGTACCCCTAATATCGACGCGCGTACCCCTAATATCGACGCGCGTACTCCTAATAGCGACGCGCGTACTCCTAATATCGACGCGCGTACCCCTAATATCTACTCACGTGCCCCTAATATCGACGCACGTACCTCTAGTACCACAACAAATACCGTTAATATCAAAACCTTCCTTTGGAAAGAATCTAAAGATATTTGCATCAATCTCCGATCTTCATAACATAAAGAGGATAGGTCTACAGTACAGTTGTCCCTGTGTCTGCCATGAAGACCTATGGCGGACGGAGGTACAGATTTATCCATTTCTTCACCTTGGCGCTAGAAGGAGGTAGTGATCGGCTTCACGTCCCGGTCGCATTACCTCCGATGAAAGATGTTCGTTGGCCATCGAATAGGAGACGGTTTGAGCTGCACAACCGGTGTTAGATGTTTTGGAGGAAATGAAAATCTCTTTTTTTTTTGCCGAGAATCAAACCACGTTATCTGGATCACCCACTCTACAACTCTGTCATGTTCCAAGACGCTGTCCTCACAGTATGTGTTTCCCGGATCAGGATTGTGGATAGCCTGCCCAATTCTAGAATACTCTTGTTGCATATCTGCCTACCTAAGTGACTCGGATGACTCATTCTCTTGAAGTTTGAATCTCACCATTTTATATGGGCCATTATTTCGTGTTTTTTTTTCCCACTACGCCGTTTGCTCTCACATCTCACTTGTCTTGACAAGCGTTATAATCTTACGGTAACGAATCGTATTTATTTATCTATTTATCTGTGGCTTATTTAGCGACACAGTAGGTTTCTCAAACTATGCGACACCGAAGGGTAGTGTGACTAAGGGAAACAAACTTTTCCTCGGCGAAACAGCCCCCAGTAGGGCAGGGTCTCCCCATTATCGAGGCTTCACGGTCACACTCACTCTCCAAACCCGGTAGGATTTCTTTGGACGTGTGATCAGCCTGACGCAGATACCAGTACCTGCACAACACACAACATTCACAACAGACGGACAGACATGCCCCCGGTGGGATTCGAATCCACAATATAAGCAAGGGAGCGGCCGTAGACCCACACCTTAGACCGCGTGGGCACTGGGGTCGGCGAATAATGAGTAATGCGTTTCAGAAGTATGGAAGGAAGCGGCCGTGGCCTATTTAGAGATACCACACGTGCATTGGAGACGTGATAACCACAACAGTACGAAGTCGGTGTAGCCTGGATCCCGGCGGAGGTTTCAACCGGCACCTCAGTTTTCTGAATTTCCTGTACTTGTGTATTGTGTTCACCTGGCTACAAGATACGATGCGTCTCATGGACTTGTCTCTGTTTATGTACGGTTTCCTCCGTTCGTTACATCCATAAGGGGAAGGATGTTTCGTGCGTTTAGGACGGGTATAAGTGGCGTAAAGCGGAATTTATGAGACCCAACTGGTAAACATTTCACTCCAATTTCGTGTGTAGTTGGTGTTCAGTGCCCGTGGAACGGCACGAAACTCCGGATCTTCTCTTGAATGTCCCTTCGGTACAGTATGTATGGAAAAAGATCGCTCTCAATGGCATGCCGTAACTCGTAGCCGCTGTGACGTAAGAGAGTAAGTTTGTAATAACCGCAGACCTAACGGATATCACTACTGCCGTACTGCCTGTACCACTGACATTTATGTTAATAGTGTCAACCTATTGCTTTACCAGTGTTCCGAATTGATGGTTTCCAAGCGGTTTCCACACTAAAGGTCTGAATTCCAGTCACTTGCTCACTGCATCTCATAAAATGCAGTATATCGCACGCTTTCTACGCTAGGTTGTTAGTGATTGAGGTACAAATGTATAATTTAGGCGAATTTCAGTCTTCAAAATTCCGACCCTAGCTTATAGAAACTTCTTTTTAAAACGGATTTCCAAATTCCAGATTTATTTCCTCCAGTACTGAACGCTCTACCTTGTCTCCAGCCCACGGTTTTCAGCAGGACAAGCGGGCACAGCCTGGAAACCTTACGAACCGCAGACATTTTGTTTGTTCCTGTAATAAACGTGTCTTTCAGTACATCTCCCAGCTTCTGTATACATTCTTTGCAAACCATCTTTCAAAGAGTTAAAATTAAGTACGTATCATAACTACATATGTCGAAGCACAGCCGTCAGACTCATGTCACTGATAGCTATATCGGAATTTTGCCAAGCTTTTTTATTAACCTTTAGACGCCTAACTTCAACTATAGTTGACGTACCGCACCGCTAACCTCTAAAGTTGCATTTTATATATTTATTCAACAAATATAGGTACCGAATATTTTAAACATGGTGTATACTCTCCGTTTTTTTCTCTTTAAAATGCAGTTTTTTTTCCATAATTCTAACGTATTTGGTTCCTGTATTATTCACATTTTATATACAGGGTGTGCTAAAATTAAAAAAATATTTCCGGCGCCAAAAGGTTAAATAGTTTTAAATAACCCGCATTGTAAATGTAGCATTCGCAAGAGGTTGCCTTCAAGTCGTCAGCAACGCCTCTCATGTACTGCGGAATTGAATTTTGTCCATTGAAATGTCCTTTCAACACAATGCTGTTCCACATGTTCCCGAACAAAACTGAAGTATTTATCACACGCGGCACGAGCTCTCATATTCCCTGTTGACAGCAGTTCGTGTCCTTTGTTATCAGCACTTCGCGTTACAGTTGTTTCCACCTTGCAATCAACTTAACTTTATGACAGCCAATATTTTGCCTCAGCGCTGGAAACAGATGAAAATCGCTCGCTGACCAGTTGCCTTGACACAATTACCATCCTCGTCGGTTCTGTAATTACGAAATTGTATAACAAGTAAATTCAATTTCTGATCGGCCCTTTTGCTGGCTCATAAACACGTACAAAAGACGCTCCGTAATTTCCGAATTAGGGAGATTTTTATGTGACAGTGTTTTGCACACGTGTGTTAATTCAGTCTGGGTTTTTCAGTTACAATAAAAACTTATTAACTTCGAATATTTTTATGCTAGATATGCAGCACTGTACGCTCATTTTGAGCTTATATTGAGTAGCATAATAACAGTACCTGTGCTTCTGTATGCATCAGTGTGCTGTTAATAAAAGATCAGATGAGAAGACAGGATATGGCAGGATTTGATTTCATCAGCACGGTCGTAGAATGCAGAATGACAGTGCATAACCGTAAAATGATGTTATAAAACTGGAAGTAACAGGAACGAGCGCGGGTGTGTGGGGCAATAAACGACACAAGGTACTGTAGGAAGGTTTGGGGAAAAAAATTGCCTAAAATATGAATCGTGAAGGCTTTGTAGGTATAAACTGGAGATCGGAAGATGACAGAGAAGCCCAATACGAAGAATGATTGGTTCTAGTGCTTGTAACAGGTGGCTTAAGGTATGATGTTGCTCGTTATTTTGCTGCGTGCAGGACACACAGCCACAACCACAATTACTGAACGTTTAAAGTAATATTATTATAATCATTATTAAAATTAAATACATTTAATTATTGATCTTTAGAAGCTCGTTGTGTGGCTGTATTAACTTTTGTTTTGCCTACTAACTGTAGATATCAACTATTCAACTACTTTAACATGCACTTTGTCCACATAATAACAAAATAAGTAAATAAGCCTAATTATTCCCGTGAAGCCAACGGCCTTCTGGTGGAACCAGAGAGATTGCGAGAGTTTTATCACTAGGTGAGCTGTTCCTAGATATGTCGATTTACATGTGTTGTGCGAGTGTGCTCTATTTGCGTCAGTTTTTGTCTGTTCGTGACCACTGTCCTCCTGCTTCTCTCCAGAACGTGTCTGCTCAGAGGATCTTCGGTCGCCCCGCTCTCCCCTCGCCT
>Ga0123353_10008473_pt1 | contig 14048 bp, 1 predicted proteins | sample TergutLab28metaG_3_FD_92763 | JGI IMG/M metagenome (GOLD analysis project Ga0123353, IMG submission 92763) | Labiotermes labralis P3 segment gut microbial communities from Petit-Saut dam, French Guiana - Lab288 P3 | ecosystem: Host-associated > Arthropoda: Insects > Digestive system > Gut ... | reverse complement strand
ACGTTCGCTACAACCGATTCCCGCAACGTACAGAGCGGAACCGTCGCGGGCGACGGAAGCCTGGAGTTGAAGCTATACTTCACCGCCAATACGAACACCGCCTACACGGTGACTTGGTACAACGCCGCGGGCACTGTGATCAAGGCGGCGGAAACCCGCACGGGCACGACGGGCGCCACGGCCTCCGTCACCACGGCGGACAGGACGCTGGCGGGGTACACGTTCGCTACAACCGATTCCCGCAACGTAGAGAGCGGGACCATCGCGGGCGACGGAAGCTTGGAGTTGAAGCTGTACTTCACCGCCAATACAAATACGGCCTACACGGTGACTTGGTACAACGCGGCCGGTACTGTGATCAAAGCCGCCGAAACCCGCACGGGCACGACGGGCGCCATGGCCTCCGTCACCACGGCGGACAGGACGCTGGCCGGGTACACGTTCGCCACAACCGATTCCCGCAACGTAGAGAGCGGGACCATCTTGGGCGACGGAAGCCTGGAGCTGAAGCTGTACTTCACGGCCAACACGGGCACGAGCTACACGGTCACCTGGTACAACGCGGCGGGTACTGTGATCAAGGCCGCCGAAACCCGCACGGGCACGACGGGCGCCACGGTTTCTGTCACCGAAGCGGACAGGACGCTGGCCGGGTACACCTTCGCCACAACCGATGCCCGCAACGTACAAAGCGGGGCGGTCTTAGGCGACGGGAGCCTGGAACTGAAGCTGTACTTCACGGCTAATGCAAACACGGCCTACACGGTGACCTGGTATAACGCGGCGGGTACTGTGATCAAAGCCGCCGAAACCCGCACCGGCACGACCGGCACGACGGTTTCTGTCACCGAAGCGGATAAGGCGCTTGCCGGATACACCTACGTCACAAGTGATGTTCGCAACGTAGAGAGCGGGACCATCTTGGGCGACGGAAGCCTGGAGTTGAAGCTGTACTTCACCGCCAACTCGGGCACGAACTACACGGTGACTTGGTACAACGCAGCCGGCGTCCAGATCAAGGGGCCCGAGACCCGCACCGGCACCACAGGGGAGACGGTCTCTGTAACTGCTGCGGACAAGGTGGTTGAAGCGTACGCCTTCGCCACAGACGACGCCCGCAATGTGGAGAGCGGAATCATCTTGGGCGACGGGAGCCTGGCGCTCAAACTGTACTTCACGGGCAGCGCGGGCACGGCCTACACGGTAACCTGGTACAATGCGACCACGGGCATCGCCATCAAGGGGCCGGAAACCCGCACCGGCACGACGGATGCGTCGGTCTCTGTAACCGCCGCAGACAAGGCGCTTGACGGGTACACCTTCGCCACAAGCGATTCTCGCAACGTAGAGAGCGGGATCGTCGCCAGCGACAGGAGCCTGGCGCTGAAATTGTACTTCACTGCCAACACGGGCACGAATTACACGGTGACTTGGTATAACGCGGCCGGCGTCCAGATCAAGGGGCCGGAAACCCGCACGGGCACGTCGGGCGCCACGGTCTCCGTAACCGCCGCGGACAAGCAGCTTGCCGGGTATACCTTCGCCACAGACGACGCTCGCAACGTAGAGAGCGGGGTCATCTTGGGCAATGGAAGCCTGGCGCTGAAGCTGTACTTCACCGGCGGCACGGATACGGCCTACACCGTAACCTGGTTCAACGCAGCCACCGGCGCCCCGATTAAGGGGCCGGAAACCCGCACCGGCGCCACAGGCGCGACAGCCTGGGTAACGGTTGCGGACGGGCAGCTGGCCGGGTATACCTACATCGCAAGCGACGCTCGCAACGTGGAGAGCGGGATCATCCTAGGCGACGGGAGCTTGGCGCTGAAATTGTACTTTACCGCCAAGACGGACACGGCCTACACCGTAGCCTGGTACAATGCCACCACCGGCGCACAGATCAAGGAGCCGGAAACCCGCAAAGGAGCCACGGGCGCGACGGCCTCTGCAACCGCAGCGGACAGGCAGCTTGACGGGTACGCCTTCGCCGCAAATGACGCCCGCAACGTACAGAGCGGGATTATCTTGGGCGACGGGAGCTTGGCGCTCAAGCTGTACTTCACCAGCGGCACGGACACCGCATACACGGTAACTTGGTACAACGCCACCACCGGCAACCCCATCAAGGGGCCAGAAACCCGCGCCGGCGCCACCGACACGATAGCTTCTGCAACTGTTGCGGACAGGCAGGTTGCCGGGTATACGTTCGTTACAAACGATTCCCGCAACGTACAGAGCGGGACCATCTTGGGCGACGGGAGCCTGGCATTGAAGTTGTACTTCACGGCCAACACGGGCACGGCCTACACGGTGACTTGGTACAACGCGGCCGGCGCCCAGATCAAGGGGCCGGAGACCCGCACCGGCACGACGGGCGCCACGGTCTCCGTAACCGTTGCCGACAAGCAGCTTGACGGGTACACTTTCGCCGCAAATGACTGGCGCAACGTAGAGAGCGGGGTCATCTTGGGCGACGGGAGCCTGGCGCTGAAGCTGTACTTCTCCGGCGGCTCGGACGCGTCTTATAGCGTAACCTGGTACAATGCGACGACCGGCAGCGAGATCACGGGGCCGGAACTCCGCAACGGTGGGGTGGGTACGATGGCCTCTGTAACCGAGGCGGATAGGACGCTTGCCGGGTACACGTTCGCCCCGGGCGACGCCCGCAACGTATTGACCGGGACCATCGCGGGCAACGGAAGCCTGGCGCTGAAGCTGTACTTCACGCCCAACACGAACACGAACTACACAGTGACTTGGTATTACGCCACCGGCGCCAGGATCAAGGGGCCGGAAACCCGTACCGGCACGACGGGCGCATCGGCTGCGGTCACCGCTGCGGACAAGCTGCTTGACGGCTATACCTACGCCGCAGGCGACTGGCGCAACGTGGAGAGCGGGACCATCGCGGGCGACGGGAGCCTGGAGCTGAAGCTGTACTTCACGGGCAGTGCGGGTACGGCTTACACGGTAACTTGGTTCAACGCTGCCACCGGCCTGGCGATCCAGGGGCCTGAAACCCGCGTCGGCATTGCGGGCGCGGCGGCTTCTGTGAACCCCGCGGACAAGGCGCTTGCCGGGTACACGTTCGCCCCGGGCGACGCCCGCAACGTAGAGAGCGGAACCATCTTAGCCAACGGAAGCCTGGCGCTGAAGTTGTATTTCACAGCCAACACGGGGACGGCCTACACGGTGGCCTGGTACAACGCGGCCGGCGCCATGATCAAGGGGCCGGAAACCCGCACGGGTACCACCGGCGCGACAGCCTCTGTAACCGCAGCGGACAAGTCCCTTGCCGGGTACGCTTTCGCTACGGGCGACTGGCGCAACGTAGAGAGCGGGACCATCTTGGGCGACGGGAGTTTGCAGCTGAAGCTGTACTTCACCGCCGGTACGGATACGGCCTACACGGTAACTTGGTACAACGTGGCCGGCGACGTGATCAAAGCGCCGGAAACCCGCACCGGCCCGACGGGGTCCACAGCCTTCCTGACCCCTGCGGACGGGCAGCTTGACGGGTACGCCTATGCGGCGGAAGATCCTCGCAACGTGGAGAGCGGGATCATCGCGGGCGATGGGAGCCTGGCGCTGAAGTTGTACTTTACGGCCAACGCAGGCACAGCCTACACGGTAACTTGGTACAACGCGGTCGGTGAGGTGATCAAACCTGCGGAAACCCGCATCGGCACCACAGGGGAGACGGCTACCGTAACCGCTGCGGACAAGGTGCTTTCCGGGTACACCTACGCCGCGGGCGACACTCGCAACGTAGAGAGCGGGGCCATCTTAGGCGATGGGAGTTTATCGCTGAAGCTGTACTTCACGGGCAGCGCGGGCACCGCTTATACGGTAACCTGGTACGACGCGGCGACCGGCATCGCCGTCAAGGGGCCGGAGACCCGCACCGGCACGACCGAGGAGATAGCCTCGGTAACCGCTGCGGACATGCTGCTGGCCGGGTACACCTTCAACCCAAGCGACGCTCGCAACGTGGAGAGCGGGATCATCGCGGGGGATAGGAGCTTGGCGCTGAAGCTGTACTTCACGCCCAAGACGGACACCGCTTACACGGTGGCTTGGTACAACGCGGCCGGCAACCTAATCAAGCCTGCGGAAACCCGCACCGGCGCCACGGGCACGGCGGCCTCTGTAACCGCTGCGGACAAGCAGCTTGACGGGTACACCTTCGCCGCAGGAGACTGGCGCAACGTAGAGAGCGGGGTCATCGCGGGCGATGGGAGCCTGGAGTTGAAGCTGTACTTTACGGGCGGCACCGGCACGGCCTACACGGTGACTTGGTACAATGCCGTAACCGGCAACCCGATCAAGGGGCCGGAGTTCCGCACTGGCACCACGGGCGCGACGGTCTGGGTAACCGTAGCCGACGGACAGCTTGACGGGTATACCTACGCCTCGAGCGACGCTCGCAACGTGGAGAGCGGGGTCATCGCGGGCGACGGGAGCCTGGCGCTGAAGCTGTACTTCACGGTCAACACGGAAACATCCTACACGGTGACTTGGTATAACACGGCCGGCGCTGTGATCAAAGCGCCGGAAACCCGCACCGGCGCCACGGGCACGACGGTCTCTGTAACCGCCGCAGACAAGTTGCTGAACGGGTATAACTACGTCGCGGGCGACTGGCGCAACGTGGAGAGCGGGAGCATCGCGGGCGACGGGAGCCTGGCGCTGAAGCTGTACTTCATATCTGAGACAGACACGCCCTACACGGTAACTTGGTACAACGCGGCGACCGGCAGCCAGATCCAAGGGCCGGAATTCCGCGCCGGTACAGCGGGGCAGACGGCCTCTGTAACCGCTGAGGATCGGATCCTAGCCGGATACACGTTCAACCCAAGCGACGCCCGCAACCTGCAGAGCGGGACCGTTGCGGACGACGGGAGCCTGGCGCTGAAACTGTACTTTACGGCCAACACGGACATAACCTACACAGTGTCGTGGTACAGCGCGGCCGGCGCTGTGATCAAGCCTGCGGAAACCCGCACGGGGACCACAGGAACGACGGTATCGGTGACCGCCGCGGACAAGGCGCTCGATGGGTACACCTACGCCGCAGGCGACTGGCGCAATGTGGAGAGCGGGATCGTCGCGGGCGACGGGAGCCTAGCGCTCAAGCTGTACTTCACCGGCGGATCGGACACGGCCTACACCGTAACCTGGTACAACGCTGTGACCGGCATCGAGATCAAGGGGCCGGAATTCCGCGCTGGCACGCCGGGCGCTACCGTCTCTGTAACCGAGGCGGATAAGACCCTGGCCGGATACACGTTTAACCCAAGCGACGCCCGCAACCTGCAGAGCGGGGCCGTCGCGGGCGACGGGAGCCTGGCGCTGAAGCTGTACTTCACGCCCAACACGGGCACGACCTACACGGTGACCTGGTACAACGCGGCCGGCAACCTGATCAAAGCTACGGAAACCCGCACCGGAACGACGGGCACGACGGTCTCCGTTACCGCCGCGGACAAACAGCTTGACGGTTACATCTACGCCGCGAGCGACTGGCGCAACGTGGAGAGCGGCATCATCACGGGCAATGGAAGCCTGGCGCTGAAGCTGTACTTCACCGGCGGATCGGACACGGCCTACACCGTAACCTGGTACAATGCCGGGACCGGCGCCGCCATCCAAGGGCCGGAGACCCGCGCCGGCATTGTGGGCGCGACGGCTACTGTAAACGTGGCGGATAAGTTGCTTGCAGGGTATACCTTCAACCCAAGCGACGCTCGCAACGTGGAGAGCGGAGTCATCTTGGCTAACGGGAGCCTGGCGCTGAAGCTGTACTTCACGGCCAACACGGGCACGAGCTACACGGTGACTTGGTACAATGCGGCCGGCAACCTGATCAAGCCTGCCGAAACCCGCACGGGTACGACGGGCGCCACGGTCGCTGTAACCGCCGCGGACAAGCAGCTTGACGGGTACGCCTATGCTGCAGGCGACGCTCGCAACGTAGAGAGCGGGGCCATCCTGGGCGACGGGAGCCTAGCGCTGAAATTGTACTTCACAGGCGGAACCGATACCTCCTACACGGTGACCTGGTACAACGCGGCCACCGGCAGCCAGATCAAGGGGCCTGAAACCCGCACCGGCGCCACGGGCGCTACGGTCTTCCTAACCCCTGCGGACGGGCAGCTTGACGGGTACACCTACGCCACAGGCGATCCGCGCAACGTAGAGAGCGGGATTATCGCGGGTGACGGGAGCCTGGCGCTGAAGCTGTACTTTACGGCCAACACGGGCACGGACTACACGGTGACCTGGTACAACGAGGCGGGCGACGTGATCAAGGGGCCGGAAACCCGTAAAGGCATGACCGACACAGCGGCTTCTGTGACCGCTGCGGACAAGGCGCTTACCGGGTACGCCTACGCCCCAAGCGACACCCGCAACGTAGAGAGCGGGAATATCGCGGGCGACAGGAGCTTAGCCCTGAAGCTGTACTTTACCGCCAACACCGATACGGCTTACACGGTGACTTGGTACAACGCGGACAACAACATCATCAAGGGGCCTGAAACCCGCACCGGAACAACGGGCACGCCAGCCTTGGCAACCGAAGCGGACAAGGTCCTGCCCGGGTACACTTACGCCGAAAGCGACTCTCGCAATGCAGAGAGTGGGATCATCGCGGGCGACGGAAGCCTGGAGCTGAAGCTGTACTTTACGGCCAGGGCGGGCACGGCCTACACGGTAACCTGGTACAACGCTGTTGGCGACGTGATCAAGGGGCCTGAAACCCGCACCGGCACGACCGAGCAGACCGCCTCCGTAACCGCTGCGGACAAGCAGCTTGACGGGTATACCTACCTCGCGAGCGACGCCCGCAACGTAGAGAGCGGAATCATCGCGGGCGACGGGAGCCTGGCGCTGAAGCTGTACTTCACAGCTGGCGCGGACACGAACTACACCGTAACTTGGTACAACGCCGCCGGCGCTCCGATCAAGGGGCCGGAAACCCGCAAAGGCACGGTAGGTGTTATGGCTTCGGTAACCGTGGCGGACAAGCAGCTATCCGGGTACACCTACGCCACAGGCGACGCCCGCAACGTAGAGAGCGGGATCATCGCGGGCGACGGGAGCCTGGCGCTGAAGCTGTACTTCACGGGCGGCGCGGACACGGCCTACACGGTAACCTGGTACAACGCTGTGACCGGCAACCCGATCAAGGGGCCGGAATACCGTACCGGCGCCACGGGCACGACGGCCTGGGTAACCGTAGCCGACGGACAGCTTGACGGATACACCTACAATCCCAGCGATGCCCGCAACGTGGAGAGCGGAGTCATCGCGGGCGACGGGAGCCTGGAGCTGAAGCTGTATTTCACGGCCAAGACCAACACGGAATACACGGTGACGTGGTACAACACGGCCGGCGAGGTGATCCAAGGGCTGGAGGTTCGCACCGGCGCCACCGGCGCGACGGCCTCTGTGACAGCGGCGGATAAGTTGCTTGACGGGTACGCCTACGTTACGGGTGACTGGCGCAACGTGGAGAGCGGGACCATCGCGGGCGACGGAAGCCTGGCGCTCAAGCTCTACTTCACGGCCAACACGGATGCGGCCTACACGGTAACCTGGTACAACGCCGCCACCGGCAGCGTGATCGGGGGACCGGAGACCCGCACCGGCATGACGGGTGCGACAGCCATGATCATCCCGGCGGATAGGCTGCTTGTCGGGTATACCTACGCCGCAACCGATGCCCGCAACATAGAGAGCGGGACCATCTTGGGCAACGGAAGCTTGGCGTTGAAGTTGTACTTCACGGCTAACCCGGATACAGCCTACACGGTGGCCTGGTACAACGCCACCACAGGCGCTGAGATCAAAGCTGCGGAAACCCGCACCGGCGCCACGGGCGCCACGGTCTCCGTAACCGCCGAAGACAAACTGCTGGACGAGTTCACCTACGCCACGGGCGACTGGCGCAACGTGGAGAGCGGGACCATCGCGAGCGACGGGAGCCTGGCGCTGAAGCTGTACTTCACAGCCAAGACCGACACGGCCTACACGGTGACCTGGTACAACGCCACGACCGGCAACCCGGTCAAGGGACCGGAAACCCGCGCAGGCACGGCGGGCGCCACCGCTTCTATAACCGCTGCGGACAGGCTGCTTGACGGGTACACCTATGCCGCAAGCGACGCCCGTAACGTGGAGAGCGGGACCATATTGGACAACGGAAGCCTGGCGCTGAGGCTGTACTTCACGGCCAACACGGGCACGAATTACACGGTGGCCTGGTACAACGCTGCCACCGGCGCTGTGATTAAACCTGCGGAAACCCGCACCGGCACCACGGGCACGACGGCCTCGACAACAGTTGCGGACAGGCAGCTTGACGGGTTTACTTTCGCCGCGAGCGACTGGCGCAACGTAACGAGCGGGATCATCGCGGGGGACGGGAGCCTGGCGCTGAAGTTGTACTTCATAGCCAAGACTGATGTAACCTACACGGTAGCTTGGTACAACGCGGCCACCGGCGCCCTGATCGAGGGACCGGAAACCCGCACCGGCCTGGCGGGTTCGACGGCCACCGTAACCGCCGCAGACAAGTTGCTTGACGGGTACGTCTACGTCGCAAGCGACGCCCGCAACGTAGAGAGCGGAACCATACTGGACAACGGAAGCCTGGCGTTGAGGTTGTATTTCGCCGCCAAGGCGGACACGGAGTACACTGTGACCTGGTACAATTCGGCCGGCATCGCCATCAAGGGGCCGGAAACCCGCACCGGCGTCACGGGTACGACGGCCTCCGTAACCGCTGCGGACAGGCAGATGGACGGGTACGCCTACGCCACAAGCGACGCTCGCAACGTAACGAGCGGGACCATCGCGGGGGACGGGAGCCTGGCGCTGAAACTGTACTTTACCGGCGGCGCCGATACGGCCTATACCGTAACCTGGTACAACGCGGCCACCGGCATCGAGATCAAGGGGCCGGAAACCCGCACCGGCGCGACGGGCGCGACGGCTTCTGCGGCCGACGCGGATAAGTTGTTTGCTGGGTACACCTACAACCCAAGCGATCCTCGCAACGTGGAGAGCGGAACCATCTTGGGCAATGGAAGCTTGGCGCTGAAGCTGTACTTCACGCCCAAGACCGACACGAACTACACGGTGACTTGGTATACCGCGTCCGGCATCGTGATCAAGGGGCCGGAAGCCCGCACCGGCACGACGGGCACATCGGCTATGGTAACCCCAGCCGATAAGCTGCTTGACAGTTATATCTACGCCGCAAGTGACTGGCGCAACGTAGAGAGCGGGATCATCGCGGGCGATGGGAGCCTGGCGCTGAAGCTGTACTTCACCGCTGGCACAAGAACCCCATACACGGTAACCTGGTACAATGCTGTGACCGGCATTGAGGTCAAGGGGCCGGAAACCCGCGTGGGCACGGCAGGCACGGCGGCCTATGTAACCGCCGCGGATAAGCTGCTTGCCGGGTACACCTACGCCCCGGGCGACGCCCGCAACGTGGAGAGCGGGACCATCTTGGATAACGGAAGCCTGGCGCTGAAGCTGTACTTCACGCCCAAGACGGACACGGCCTACACGGTGACTTTGTACAACGCGGCCGGCATCGTAGTCAAGGGGCCGGAGACCCGCACCGGAACGACCGGTACGATGGCCTCCATCACCCCGGCGGACAGGCTGCTTGTCGGGTATACCCACGCCCTAAGCGACCCTCGCAACGTAGAGAGCGGGATCATCTTAGGCGACGGGAGCCTGGCGCTGAGCCTGTACTTCACGCCCAACGCGAACACCGAGTACAAGGTGACTTGGTACGATCCCACCGGCGCAGTGATCAAGGGGCCTGAAACCCGCACCGGCACGACAGGCACGATGGTCTACCTGCCTCCCGTGGACGGGCAGCTCGTCGGGTACACCTACAACGCAAGCGATCCTCGCAACGTAGAGAGCGGGATCATCGCGGGCGACGGGAGCCTAACGCTGAGCCTGTACTTCACGCCCAACCGGCACAACATCATCTACCGCTACGCCAACACGCCAACCGGCGCGCCCGCGTTGCCCGCCGTGCAAAGCGCGACCTATAACACGGCCCAAACGGTATGGCAGCCCGTGCCCAACGTCATCACGGGTTACACCTTCGGCGGATGGACGTCAAGCGGAATAGACGGTGTCAGCAGCGGCGCTTTCACCATGCCGGACAATGCCGTGGTCTTCACGGGGAGCTGGATTGGGAAGCCGGTGGAGCTGCACTTCTACAACAACCACAGCGCCACGGATCTCTCCCGCAATACGGCGGCTGAGGCTGCCAACGCAAACCGGCTGTACAACGACACATTGGCGGCCTTCGCCAATCCCACCCTCCATGGCTACGACTTCGCCGGCTGGTTCACTACCAGAAATGGCGGCGCCCGGTATATCCCCGGCGTCAGCAAGATCGACACCGAAGGGCCGCTGGCGCTGTACGCGAACTGGTCGCTCAAGTGGATCGAAGTGAGGTTTTACCGCAATTACAACGATACGGACAGCACGCGCTACACTGCGGGCGAGACGGCCAATGCGGGCAAACGGTACAACGACACCCTATCCGCCTTCGCAGCCCCAACGCGCGACCGGTACACCTTCGCCGGCTGGTTTACGGCCCGTGAGGGCGGTGTGGAGTACGTGCCCGGAACCAGCGTGATCAATACGGACGGCCCTCTGACCCTGTACGCCCAGTGGACGTACGATTATGCGATCATCCAGTACAGATCCAACAACCGGACTAGGGGCACGGTTGCCCCCGGGAGTGAAGAGGCTCACAAGATCCTAGGAACGCCGCAAGGATCCACGGCAACGCCAGCGCTCGGCTACACCTTCGTGAACTGGACGGACGGCCAGGGACGAATCGTGGGCACCAACGCCACGTTTGTGCCCAGCAGGGTAGGCGGAGTGCATGTAGACGCTATCTATACCGCCAACTTTAGGGAAATGGATCATGTGACGATCCATTACGTATCGCGGGCAGGCGGCGTGGTGTATCCCACGGTGTGGCGGGGCAATCCGCAAACAGGCCAGCCCACACGGGCAACGGCGACGCCGAACGCTGGGTTCATATTCGAAAACTGGACCGATGCCAGCGGCAATGTGATAGGCACGGGCATCACGTACCGGCCTACGAAGGAAGCGTCTGATCTGTGGGGGAACGGCCTTACGTTCTACGCTAACTTTAAGCCCGACACCGGGGTACTGGGCGCCGATGACTGGATCGACATCCCGGTGACGAAGGTGTGGAACGGCGTAAGCGGCGCATCCAACCTGCCCAGCGTCACCGTGACGCTTCGCCGGGACGGGGTTGTATACCGTACGATGCGCTTGGGCAATGGAAGGTGGTCCGGTGTGTTTGCCAATGTGCCGGTGTACGCCCCCAACGACCGGCCGTACACGTATACCGTAACAGAAGGCGCGGTACCCGGATTCACGCTGGTTGGGATTAGCGGAGATGCCGAAGCGGGCTTCACGATCACCAACGCGGCGTCGGGTATGTTGGATGTATACTTCCTTGACTGGAATGGGAAGTTGCTCAAACATCAACAGGTAGCGTACGGCGCGAGCGCGACGCCGCCCGCCGACCCGGAGCGGCCCTATCACCAGTTTAAAGGCTGGAGCGGCGATTATACGAACATTACGCGCAACACCTACATCCGTGCGCAGTACGACCGGCTGCCCGGCTGGCTGGCCGGAGTATGGGGGAATTTGGAAATTGCGGATATACCCATTCCTATGGCCGGGGGCTCAATCTCCAACTACGGAGACGCCTGTGAGTAAAGCCGCTGAAGGTAGCAAGAATGATGGGAGCGTAGTACTATGAAAAAGATACTGGCAATCGTCGTCACGTTGGCTTTGGTATTTCCGGCCAGCGCGTTGGCCACATACGGTGAGGGTCCCATGGCCCTCACCGTGGGCCTGACGACACGGATGACCGGTAATTTCTTTACGAGCAAGTGGGGCACGAACATGGCGGATGTGGATCTGCGCGAGTTGATTCACGGAAACAATACCGTCGCCTGGGAGCAAAACGGCCACTTCGCTTTGAATCAAACGGTGGTCCGTTCACTGGAGGTACACAGGGACGGCGTGGACAAAATCTACAGCTTTGCAATCCACGAAAACCTGGCGTATTGCGACGGCACGCCGATCACGGCGCGGGACTATGTGTTTTCAGCGCTGTTGCTGTCCTCGCCGCAACTGGCTGCGCTGGGCGGTATGCCTTCGGAGATGAGTTACCTCACGGGATACGATGACTTCGTGACGGGCTCGCCCTTTTCGGGCGTGCGGATCACCGGCACCCATTCGTTTGAGCTAACGGTAGACGGGCGGTACTTGCCGTACTTTTACGAGATCATGCTGCTCAACATCACACCGTATCCCATCGGTGTGATCGCTCCCGGATGCGCGGTAGTGGACGAAGGTTTTGGCGCGTACATCGACGGGCCTTTTACCTCGGATTTGCTGCGCGCCACGATACTGGATGAGGGTAGCGGGTATCTATATTTCCCGACAGTAACGGCGGGCCCCTATCAACTGGTCAGTTTTGATGAGGCGAACCAGATCGTACATCTGGCAAAAAATTGGTATTACACTGGGAATTTCGAGGGTGCAATCCCGCAGTTTGACGAACTTGTCGTGAAGTACGTGAGCTCCGACGACGGTTTGAGGCAATTGGAACAGGGCACGGTGGACTTGGTGTGCCGTGTGGGGGATGGAACAAAGATCACCGCAGGCATGAGTCAAGTGACGATGGACCAACTCAGCCGCGTGATCTATTTGCGTACCGGGCTGACGTTCGTTTCCTTCGCGTGCGAACTTGCGCCCACGGATTCGGTAGGCTTACGCAAAGCGATCGCATACCTGGTGAATCAGTACGACGTAAGCTGGGAATTTACCCTTGGGTTTGGGATGCCGGTATACGGATACTACGGAATGGGCCAGTGGATGGCGGAGGAAAATCCCAATCTGATCATGAAACATGAAAAGATGCTGGATCATGACCTGGCCATTTCGTATTTGGAAGACGATGGGTGGATTCTGAACGAGAACGGCGACCGGTATCACATGGAAAGGGATACCGTGCGTCACCGTACGGCTGAAAATGGGTCGTTGGAGCGCCTGACGCTCAGGTGGGCGCAGCCCGAAGAGACCGCGCTTTCCAAGATACTGGAAGACGCGATGCGTCCTCACATGGAAGCGGTGGGAATCGAGGTGCAAACAAAGCGGATGCCCTTCGACGAGATGCTGACCCACTATTACCGCCAAGCAAACCGGGAGTATCATATGTTCAATCTTTCCGCTGATTTCAGCCTGGCATTTGATCCGTATTTCGCCTTCCATACCGACGACGAGTACCAGGGCATAGCCAACCGCTCAGGGATCGTGGACGAAGAGCTGATGCTTCGTGCGCTGGCGATGCGGCGGACCGAGGCGGAGAACGTAGACGGATATGTGGAGAAGTGGGCCCAGTTCCAGAGCCGCTTTGACGAGTTACAGCCCATGGTGCCGCTGTTTTCCAGCGTGTACGCCGACTTTTATCGCACCGATTTGCAGGAGTACTACCCCAATGCGTACTACAGCTGGGCTACGGCCATCATTTATTCGTACCTCGGTGATCCGCCTATCGTGTATGATTTGATCGAAATCGAGGATACGTGGTAAGTCCGCCACACCCTTTGATTCCCGACGCTTGTTGATAACAAAGAGCCAACTGATTTTTCGTCAGTTGGCCTTTTTATTGCTTGCATTACTGGGATTCGCTACTCCACACAATCCCCAAAGTTAGAGACCGCCCCGCCGGCCAGGGGCACTGCGGCGTCCAGCAGGGAGAAGAATCCCTCCCCCGCCCGCCTGTACTTGGCGTAGACGTACTCGTTGCGGGTTACGTTCTCGTAGCGGCCTATCCAGCCCGCGAACTCGTGGCCGTCGCGGGTTGGGTCGTCCGGCGGGGTGGCGCTGCCGCCGTAGGGTACGGCCTGCTGTTTGAGCAGGGTCCCGTTCCAGTCCACGAAGGTGACGGT
>Ga0123353_10008472_pt1 | contig 14049 bp, 6 predicted proteins | sample TergutLab28metaG_3_FD_92763 | JGI IMG/M metagenome (GOLD analysis project Ga0123353, IMG submission 92763) | Labiotermes labralis P3 segment gut microbial communities from Petit-Saut dam, French Guiana - Lab288 P3 | ecosystem: Host-associated > Arthropoda: Insects > Digestive system > Gut ... | reverse complement strand
CATGTTTAAAATATTCAGTACCTATATTTGTTGAATAAATACATAAAATGCAACTTTAGAGGTTAGCAGTGCGGTACGACCACTATAGTTGACATTAGGCGTCAAAAGGTTAATTATCACGTCTGTTGACATGCACGAATACCGGAGAGTAGAACTTTGTAGTGTTAATGTCAAATTTAAAAGTTTTTTATTTATCAAATGCCGCCAGTAAGGCACTGTTTTCGTATTTGTAAATTGTCTTATTTTCTAATATGCTGGAACTGAATAAAAAAAATTCAGTTTTTGACCACATGTTGTCACAAAAGAGAAGACCACAATAAGGAGATGAATTAAGATTTTCCTGACGTAACACAAAATTTTCGTCTGTGTTTGAAATTCCCACTGCCTTGCTGTAGAAGATTCAGTTCTTCTGGAGATCATCTTTAACCGTGTTCCTCTTATCTATTTAATCCGTACACATGTTTCCAGACCTCTTGTTCCCTGGCCTCGTCTACGTTTCGTTGGAAAAGTTATTGATTTGTATCAACTTAAATTTGATTACTATTCGTAAAGCGATATTGGAAAAAATAATAAGTAATTAGCCTCATGTCAAATACTGTCTAAATAACCAACCAAACTCTAAGGACAAGGGTCAAAGAGATGCACAAGAAATCTTCGTCTTTCATAGGACGTGGCTGATAACATTGTTTTCACAACAGCTAACGACCGGTCCTTATACAGAGGTAACTGCAGTCTGTCTATATTTTCACCCCAATATCACTACTTTATGTTTTAATCTTACCCACACACTTATCATTTGGATTACCAGAAGACTATTTCAGGTATCTCCCAAAATTTCTTTTATCTCCCGCACTCATGCTACACGCATTACCCCACTCGCTGAATTTACTTTAGATTCTTAATATTATGAATTGGATTGCACAAACTGTAGAGCTTCTCCTTATGTAGGCCTGTCAAAAAGCTGCCATCACACTGTGTGATCTTAGCGTTTGAAACCAGATATTTCGAAAAAAAATGTGTGATGATCTTCAAAGCTGATACTCAAATTGAAGGTGAAGGCAGCGTACTCCTACTAAAGTCTCGTAACTAACGGTCACACGATGTCACAGTCCGAAAGTCAATAACATGACTACGCACCACTTTGCCAAACTCGAAATATCTAACGCCGCGGAGTAGCGCCTTCTTTGGGAGAAAATGAATCCTCAGTTAGTCAATGAATTTCTTAAAACACTAAATTTCGTTGATGTACTTAGACCAGCCCAAACCTTGGCCCTTTACTGAGACAGAAAATCCAGTCTACGCTCTCATCCTACTTCATTAAGATTAATTTTAGTAGTATATTGCCATCTACAACTATTCCTTTCAAGTGTCCTCTTTCTTTCAAGATTTCTTACATAAAGACTCTATGTAATATTCCTGCCAGTGCGTGCCACATGCACCGCACATCTCATTCTCCTTGATTTGATCAACCGAATCATATTCGGTGCACAATAGGCCTCATGAAGCTCCACGCTGTAGTTTTCTTCAGCCTTCTATTACACCCACCTTCTTCAGCCAAAATAACATTATTAGCTCCCTGTTGTCATAAACCCTCAGCCTATGTTCCTAATATGAGACACCAAGTGCCACACCCGCACAAGAGTGGCAAAATTTTTGGGCATGATATTTCAGTCTTTGTGTTCTTAGATAGCTACCAAGACGACAAACGATTATGCGCTGCGTAGTGACAAGAATTCCCCAAATTTCATCCATTCTTATTCCTTCATGCGTGACAACCTCGAATTCTACACAAAATTTCCTCCTCAACATATCATAAATTCTGTCACATTAACTGGAGTGGCAATTTACCTTAAAGAAATACACTTGCTGTATCACTGTAGAACCGAAATTCCAAAAGTTTATGCCCTGGCTTTGGACAGATAAAGCACTACTCTTTCCACAAATCCTCATACAATAAGTGTTGTAAAATTTCTACAGGTATCTAAATTACGGCTATTTTTCGATAGTGTGTACATTCTGGTTGAACACCAAATGTCGGAGCAGTTATGAACCAGAGACACATGAATGGACTTCCATAAGAACGTTCAGAATATTGCACCTAATAATTCCATATCAATGTCGAAGTTAAGTACGCTCTTGAGTAAATTCGATAAGAAAATAAGTATAAAATGGAATTCCGTAAGCCGATAAAGGAATACAATATTTCCCGCTTACTGGATGCCAAGTGAAAAAGGCAAGTGACCATTTTCACATTGCGACTGTCGCTGGGAAAGAACATGTACATATTTACGTAAGGTAAGTATTTTTTTTGTAGACGCCATTAACTCATGTGGTTTAGTGCAAGTTCACCGCATTCTTGACCTCGACATACAGGTAAGTAGTCAACTTTAACATTCTGCAAATTCAAAACTGAGGAAAATTCTAGCGGTAACCATTGAACAGAAGGAGGCTGAGGTGATCCCAGAGCAGACAGACAAATCTCCTGCCTCGGTCGGCAGTCGAAAAACGAGTCCTCGATCAACATATAAATCAAGAAATGCTCTTAATAAAAACATTCCATGACAAGTATTAAACTCATGCGTGTTTCGTCACCGGAGTGCCATCGTCACGGAGTCTTCTAGATCAAAAGAGTACCAATCCAACACGTTAATCTAGGTACTGCATCGCCCGCACTGGAATTAAGTGCATATATCGATTGTAGGAACATGCATGGTATCAGTAACATGAAAATCGTGTCGTCGGTTTCACAGCACTTAGCCTAATCACTACATCGATATTATCCAGCATTTCAAGTTGTATAAGAAGAGACAGTTTGTGATTGAGTGACTGTGTGTGTGTGTGTGTGTGTTTCGTGCCTATAGAAGACGCAGTCATGTTAACTTCTGACTGACTGCCTTATGGTTAGACAGCCTCGACTTCTATATAGTGTCATATCTACGACAAATAAAATGGGCGTAATAAAGGAATGGGTACGGTAGAAAGGAGAATAGGAAACAGGTGGACAGGTGATTTCCTGTTGACTTTTCAATGGGCCAGATCCACTCTTAGTCGTACTGCACAAATTACGGAGAGTGTCATTGACTTGGCCCGTCAGCCACTAGCCTTTTAGCCGTTCTGGTCACAATAATAAATCGAACTCCCCTGTCTTTTGTCTATATTCAGTGCCATTAGTAAATGTTCCGCTATGAATAAGTAAAATAATGACAAACATGCAGGAATGTACAAACCAACAGATAACAGCAGACAGGAGTCTGGTCACGCCAACTCAAGGTCAGATACGTTTTGGAAGGCTGTACTGCGTCTAAATATTTTACAGGATTTGACACATATAGCCTATTTTCTAAATGTCTCTTCAAAATTCCTGTTATTTTTGTGCACTAACCACACTCTAAATGCTTGGAACAAAAATCTGAACAATCAGAAGTATAACATAGAGTCTAAACTCAACTTCTATTTATCAGATACAACCAGCTAAGTGTTTCGACTATTATACAGCCATCATCAGGCTGATCGCGAATACAAAAATCAAAAGAAAATGTTCACTGCTGTGTGGGAGTTTTGAGATCTAGTGGTAAATTTATCACTACTACTGTATAATTACTAAATCTCGGTACTCCAATTTTGACATTCAGAGGACCGTGCATCGTGATATATTCTTATAATAAAACCAACGAGATGCACTTATATCTCAAATTTATTTTTGGATTAGAACTCTACATGTTTCGGGCGGTTTCCCCGTCCATCATCAGGAGTCGAGCAATGTACGTACAGCAATAGGTATGACATATACCTATTGCTGTACGTACATTGCTAGACTCCTGATGATGGACGGAGAAACCGTCCGAAACATGTAGAGTTCTAAACCAAAACTAAATTTGAGATATTAGTGAGTCTCGTTGGTTTTATGATAAGAACTCCGTACTCCATTTTACATTTCACACATATGATTTTTATAACTTCACACGGTTTTCATTCGTGAGTCTGTGTGTGTATATATATATATATATATTTACTTATTTATTTCAATGTCAAATTTTTTTTCTTTTATTTTCGCCATTAGCCTGAAGATGGCTATATTCGTATAGTAGACGAAATATGTAGCTGTTTATATCTGACAAATAAACGTTGTGTTTGCAGTGATTATATGACACTTCTGGTCGTACTGCAAACACAACTGGGATGAATCACCTTAAGATTACAAATCTGAACATTTCACGAACACAATCGGCGCTCAGGAAAGCCGTACGTTAATTACGTATAATTTGTGTCCGGATATCAAACGTATCGGTTTACAGTAACACACCTAAGCTATAAAACAAATATTTTTATAATAACAATTTTCTCTGAATGTTTTAAATTAGGTTTACTACGTTGCTAAGAATGCTCGAATAATTTTGTTTCCATATTTGTTTTAAATTTTATAGATAATTGTCTTCGAACTACTTCTTTTCTTTATAAAATAATTTTGACTCTCAGAGAAATATAATTTCGAGAAGCCACCGAACACATTTCTTATTATCCTCATGTACTAATTATAATGACAGAAGTACTGAGACCGATTTAGGATGTAACAGTAACCAGCGTCTGGCGGGAAGGAAACGTCGAATGTCGTGGTATGTGACTCCATACGCAATGTAGCCATGTTGTGGGTCAGTACCGTCACTACCTTAAAATAGTTTATGTTAATTTAACACGCTTTCCCAAGGTGTGTGAGACAACACAACATTACAGTAACCTGACAGTTTATTAATGATTCACCGTTCACCACTAATGAACAATCCAGATCTCAGACGAATGTTCAACATCGAAATGTACTAACAAATGTCTTAGCTTAAGCTAGCTTATTGTTATTCGTACGCGTCCTTTGTACGAGGCACACAATAAAACGTAAGAATGCGTGTAAGAGATGCTGTGTTTTTTTGTCCATGTTTCCTGTCTGCTTGTTTGTCCACTTGTCTCAGACTGTCATGGTTACATTTTGATAAAATGTTATGTGAATATTGTGCCAATGGATGGCGACCCAAGTTGGCAAGGTTTCGTTTCCTATAATCGGGATTAAAGAAAGTTGAACGAACAAACTTGTAAGGTGTGACTGCGCTGGAAAATGATTAATATAAGTGTAGTTTTATTAGTGTAACACAACTTCGTTCTATAAATGAATTTACGAGAACATAGCTACATGTTTCGGCTTACTTCAGGCCTTGCTTAAAAGTGTTAAATGTATAATAAAGCTTCAAGTAAGCCGGAACATGTAGCAATGTTCTCTTAACTTTGTTTATATAATAAAGATGTGTTAGACTAAAAAATTATACTTCCCTTAATCACTGAAAATACACAACGGAGATGTCTCACCTAACAATTACAAGCACTAGAAAAGTTCCGAAATCGGTACGTAATAACGCGAGCAAAAAAAAAAGAAAAACATATTGGGCTGTCCAAAATTGCATTTATTATTGATAATGTTTTGATGAAAGATAATCTGAGTGTCTTGACAATTTTAAAGGGCCAAAGAACACAAACGAATACGAAGACTGTGTATATGCTGGCTTGTGTAATTTATTATGATATCATTATATCCGTGTTCTTGCCAGCACTTTTGCTTCAGAATGCGCAATAATATATTTTAACCACCTGAAAAACTTCCTTGAAATATGATCAAGACATATGACTATTAAAAGCTATCCTGTCTCCGTAATTTTAAATATTTCATTGTCAATAATACGAATACTCGAGCATGCGACACTCTGATGCTGGAACGACATTATCACAGTAAAACCTGAGTAACAATGGATCTCGAAATTTTGTGTGATGTCATACGAGAAGTGTTAACGTAACTTCATCGTTGTACTATTGACCCTCGTGCTTACGTAACTAACATGGATGTTCAATAGACGAAATGACAACAGAGTGTGTCAGATATTTAGATATTTTACGGGCGATATACGAGTATGGTTTGTTCGAAATCTGCAAAGTAAAAATTTGGGCTCATTGTTCGGACCTACTAAGACACCTCGGGTTTCACCTCTTCACCGTGCCCAATGGTCCAAGAATTGAGTAAGGAGAATGGCTTTTGACTTCCAGAACACCACCAATAACAATTTCCTCGCAGGACTGCTGGCAGTAGTGTATTTCTTCCAGCCAATGAAAAGCTCTGATATTGCGCATACGATTTCCACTTCTACAAATAACCGACCAACATTTCAAAGACGTTTATTTATGAAACAATGAGACGATAGCCGATAACCTGATGATAGCCGATGTAGGCCTCTGGGTCAGACGGCTTGTCGCTGGGAAAAATGTCAATTGTTCTGGTGATTACGTGGTGGTACTGAGGTCTTTTCTTTACTTGTCGTATTGAAAGTTCATATCATGGGTTCTTAACCTGTGTCGCAGCCGAAGAATACGTCGATATAGTTATCAGGGTAGATCGCCATAATCGTTTTTAATAAATGGACGGTTCCTCTCACACACGTGCGTTGCAGCATATAACATAATTGCTATGATTGCTTCCACAGTTGATGGGAGTGACGATACACAGCCCTGCATATTAGGCTGTTCAGAGCTAAAACATATGGGATAATATCTGTTTCGCCGGCCACTGGTTATCATTCAAAGATAGAAACATTTCTTACGAAATATGACATTTGTTTTATGAACGAAGGAAGTCTAAGCTACCACGTTTCATTTGTGTATTTATAGCGAAACGGCAGTTTTCGGACCGATCCAAGGCCTTATGCAAGACTGAATGAAAACAATCAGAAGATTAAAATTTTCCGTTACTTTCTCCATAGGAAGAACTTTGCTTCCAGGAGGATGCTGGGAGGGTTTGGGCAATGAAATTGGTTTTCCGAGTTTCGAATTTTATAAAAAGATATCGTCAAGCTACAGGATCTTTAACCAGATGTGCTCAGATATCTGCTCTTATTGCATGCATTTTCTTTATCGTTCTAAGATCAGGTGGTTGTCAGACAGATAGGAACTTCAACGACTCCTTTTATTTCGCCAGGAGGTCAAAACATTTTTCTCTAAAAATAATTATCTCTTGGCTGCAAGTTTCCCGACTTCTTAGTGGTCATATTCTTCAGATATTTTTACCGAAATCTATAAGACTAGTATTTCGATGCACGGTATTAACCAGGCGGTTACTGAGCTGACACAGAATTCATAGAAACGGTGGTATTCTGGAAGAGGGAAGTACGAGAATACACGTGTGTCTTTTTCCCTACAATGTACTTGCTCCTTGAAGAAGATAATTTTGAATTTCCTGAAGTACAAAACATTGCAGGGGAACATTTGAAACATCCAACCGTCGACGTGGAGCTCTAGATCCTGGTGGATATGACAAATTATAGATTGGCGCAGAGCCCGTTTGATAGTCATATCGAAGATTTAGCCGATAAAATTTCAAGTGCCCTTTTCCTTTAAGTGCAGCGTAAAAGATCGATAACAAGAGGAGACAGCGCTACAGTTTTAAGGAAAACACAGTATCATTGTGTGATTTTTGAATTAAAGTAAAAAATGAGAAATACATTTACTGAAAAAATTAGACCATAATTTTAATTGTTATTTTCTAAGATCTTTAAGTAGGATTCAAGTTACCCGGCACTTGCTATCCCAAGATATATAGTTCGAAGCCTACTACATCCGGAGCATAGCTTAGATGTTACCATCCGAACACGCGACCACGGTATAACGAGCGCCGAAACTTATGGAATGTAAGGTCCACATTAATATACCGAAAACTGCTTTAGTTCAGTAGCTTTCTTCTAGTATTTGTGCTTTTGTAAAACAATTATTTGCTATCAAGCTCTTACAAATCTAGTAATAACTTTACATTTTTACACATTTTACACCTACTAATCGTATTCAACCCTTTAAAGACAAACATTAACTTGTATTCTACTTAAAATATTTAGTTCATACTGCGCATTGAAAACACACCGCTAGGTTATGTAGATCATTCCGTTCATTCTTTAGAGGTAGATCGTCGTTGTCTCTTCTGATTACAATAAAATAAATACAAACTTTTGGAAAGACGTAGAATTTCTGTATGTTAAAGCATATGGTAAATAAAATAATCACTATGATTTTATTACTATTATTTTTTTACAAACACATGCATTCCTATACTCTATTTTAATAACAATATTACACTTAATGTGTAGGCCAAAGTTCAGCGGATCAAAGGCAGTAAGTTATAATTTCGTAATTAATTTGGGTGGTTCTTCTTATTGCTTATGCCTGAGTGCCTCAGAAAAATATAAAAGTTTGTAATGTTTCTTTTTTAAAATAAGAAAAAGGTCGTGGAGCTCCAGGTTTGGCAGCTATAGCTACAGGTTTGGCAGCTATAGCTAAAAGGTTTTGGAACTATAGGAGCTTGGCATTTCAATGAGCCAAGGTCATAAAGTCCTTACAATTTCCATATGGTATGGTTATTTATATCTCTCGAATCCCAAAAAATGAAAGCGATAAGAATATTTTTTAGAAACTTCAGGCAAATTTAACTTAATCTGGAAGGTTACTAATGAGAACTGTGTACAGATATTAATTTCCGAACTGCACAGATACACATTTGTGGTATTTGCTATTTGAAGCGAAAAATACGCTTTACTTTTAAGCCAGAATTTCTAGTTATTCTATGTATTTTTGGGCATTAATTAGAAGGAAGGCACCTGTGTTCAGCAAACATGTAGAGCCGTCAAAACTTTCTGTTTTGTTTGATAAGTTAACAATAAAGCGATTGACAGATACTGCGATAGCTACGTAATTGTGTGAAGGACAAGCGTTGCAAATGCTCTGCCAACTGAATACAGCGATACAAGGAGAAAAAACACGTCCCGCTTTTAAGTTTTTCACTTCGTGTCCTTAATAAACTGCTATGCATACTCAAAATACACTCCTTGCATGTACTCCTCATTTCTCAAATTAAGAACGTGCGATTTCCTCACTTATAAACCAGAACCTATGGTAACAATACTACAATTCAAACAATGCTCTAAAAAGGGCGAAACAAAAAGGAAAAAGAAACAAACATCGCCACGCAAATTTATCATCCATAACATTGTCATACATACGTCTAGATTGATGGACAGATAGAGGCGAGCATATTCATATGTTATCATCCATTTAAACCTGCGGAGACGGTGCTCGTATAAAGAATGAATGGATGAATGGCGGAGGAGATAGGGTGTGGGGGTAGTTGGGTAGTTGTTGCATAGAAGAGTGGGGAGGTTATCTCCTTTGCTTTTGTGTTGCTATAAAGCTAAATCTCCCCCAACCTCCAAAGCTTGGCTTTGGTGTGGACGGGCTGCGATCGAAATTCTGGGGGTTGGTTGCTCGGCTTCTGTCCACTGGTTTGACTCAATGTGTTTAACCACTCATTAATCTTGATCTCTCGGTTAAAAGTTGGACATTGTGAGTTCTCTCCGATATAACCCCCCACCCCACCTCGCCCCTTCCACAACCAGGACACGGGCTCATGTAGATAAAAACCATGACGTCGTACTGGAGGGCTACGAAATAGAGATTCACAATTTGTGGACAACTTCGAGGATTGGCGGATTTGGAAACTAAGAACCCTTGCCTGTAAGTCCCTCCCTAACCTGGCCTTCTTTAATCCTTGCTTAAGCGTTAGTTGAAGACGGGAACGAATTGAATTAAACATAGCTGTTCATAAATAAATAGCAGTAATTGTTCTCGACATTTTTAAAGACACTGTTCAAAAACTCTGTCTTGCCTTGGATATTTGGAAGTAGAATAGCGTGACAGAAATTAGAGGAGAGTAATTGTAATTTCACTTCGGTATTGTTTTTAGTGTGTTAGTCAGCTGCTCTGTAACATTGCATTCCATAATAACACCGGATTTACAAAGTGGCACTAAGACAGGTTTATCTCCAAAGGCATCAGGTTTGCTCTGTCAGTATCATTCCATCAGTGCTTCATATTCATTCATTAATTTATTACCTACGCTTTGCTCAATCTCAGCAACTGACAGCTTTTCTAAATGAAGCTCATAAAAAAGCAACAATCTGCGCTGCTCTTATGAGGGACTGTCACATGAAAAGGACAGACATACTGCGACTGACCCTTTTAGTTACTTCCTGATAAGGTAATACGATTTTAAATCTGACTCTATTTCTTTTTTCAGTTTTTCACTTCTCCAATTTATTACATTACAACATAATATATAATCAGTAGACAGTGTATAAAAATATTCTCCATTTAAGCCCGTAAAAGGGATACAGAAAAGGATCTGCGTAGATGTGGGTAGCCCACGTGCATCCAGTGCAACAACTACTGCATCACATGAACATAAGGGTGGGCCGATGCAAAGGCAATTCTAACACATGCATGTCTTTAAGAATAGTACATAAACACTGCACCTAAATTCTAAATGAACTTGACATATTACACAGCATTCATCACCTGAAGTAGGGTCTGAATATCAGTAAGCACCACCATTTAAAAAATGATTATTGATTACTGTTTTATTTAATAAGGCTATTTCAACTAAATTATTTACGAGTAGGACAATTTAGGAATGTTTAATTGGAAGCAAAGTGGAGGAAATTTGATATGGCCTGTTTTAAACTATTGTTACGTTACTTATACAAGGTCACTTAAGAAAAGCAGGGTAGCTTTATCAGCCCTTTATGCAGACCAGCATTCCAAAAGTCGTATCAACCAAGACACAGTTCCGTTTGTAACGTAACTGTTCATAGTGCTTAGCAGCTCCTTTTAAATGTTGGTGTGCCAAATCCTGGTGTTCGGATTTGTTGAAGGGTCACTTGAGTTTTGTAGAAGTTCTTATTAATTAATTGTAGCGAAATTCTTGTACTGCAATTCTTCCGATCACTTCGTTCTTGTATCAACCTTAGACCACCGATATAACAAATTATTCTTACTCTGAACCTTTTTGTGTTATTAATTAACGTCATTAATTATCCGCTACTTATCTGTCATTGCTTCGGCTATTCAATGGTGTGAGGCACAGTAAGATTAATATTTAAACATGATGACACAGAAGTGCATCAAGGAGTTTCACGTAACCTTAACGGCTACACTAGATGGGACGTGACTCAGGTTAATGCAACATGCACTTTAACTCCGAAGAATGTGTCAAAGGTAACCAATGGGCATGAATAAGTGGAGTTTTGGAGCAACTCAGGAAGCTGGTGGCAGAAGACGGTACACCTTCCGCTGTCTCATAGAGAACTCTGATTACCCAGATCCTTACCGGCCACTATACTGACCTAACAATCAATAGTAATTGTAAGAGGTTGCCGATAAAATTCATATTATTATGCATCGCGCATCGGAGAGGTGGTAAATGCATATGAAATTATAGTAAAAACGCATGTATGGGAGAGGCGATTTTGGAGGTAGGAGCAGACGGGAGAATAATGGACAAAGGGATATGAAATTATACAATATGAAAGTGTGTATAGTATTCAACTGGCTAAGAATAAGATAGGTGCCGGGCACTTGTGTTCGCGGTGACGAAACTTCCGCTGCCAACATAAGCTGGAGAATTTCTTCATCAGCCGAGCAACTTAAATATCATCAATGACACCGATCATCACTCAGCAATGCAAGGCTACAGTACCTGTGTCGATGGCAGCGAACTAATTCATCTTCAAAAAAAATGGAAAGAAATCGTAATATAAATTCAGAAATGTTTCTCCTAATTGCATAAAAAGAATGAAGCACAGAGGCAGAAGAAGAACACTCACAAACACACAGCAGATAATCCAGATCCATCATACACATTCTAAGACATGCTCCCAACATACCATAAGGGCAATAAATTTAGTAACTTTAGTATGTGCGAGGAACTCCCTGAGGATGGTTATATGTGATAACCGAAACATGTAGGAGTGATCAATGTTTTTAGTGTGTTATATTTCAATGTTTTAAAATATCAACATAATTTAAACGGACATATAAGTGCATAAGTTGGTTATAATAAAGTGAATGAAGTAGAGTTTCAAGGTCGCCATGTTGTGTGTGCGTTTCTTTCCCATTTCAACATTTGAACAATGTGATTTTCACGAAATGTGATTTTCACGAAATTTGATGTGACCCTTATGTCACTCGTGTGCACCCCGATTTAGTAACTGTTAAATTTTAAGCTCACGGTTCCGTGCATCTTAATACAATGTTAATAAAAATCCAACCAGATTCAAGAGTATGCAGATATTTATTTACTGCAAAGTCACGCTACATGTTTCGGGTGTCACAGCACCAATCGTCAGGAGTACTAAAAACTGTAATCGCAGCCTCCGGTACAGGTCATAATACTGGTGCAGCTACTTCCCTCCAACGTGGCCTGATCAGGCTTTGTTAGAGGGAAGCATTAAAGCATTAAATAATGAAATAAGAAAGCAAGTGACATCAAGTTGTTCTCTCTTTATTCAACCCCTTGCTTGTTTTATTTTTAAGACCGGTACCATCCGAGTTAACCACATATTAACAGCGGTGTGCAAATATATCCAGTACCTTAAGGAAAAACATTTTGGGTCATCCTGTTCTAAGACTGGTTGAGAAGGAGTAGAGTTAGAAAGGGGAAAATAGCTAAGATAACAGAGAATACCTTATGAAATGAATAATGCCCTTTAAGCTGTATTACTAAGAGAATTCTCTTACAAGACTAAGACTACAGAAAGACGCTATTTAACTCAAGCAACTATAAAAGTCTGGCTACGAACATTAGTTCATGCCAGGAACTACATTTTGTCGGACTTCACGTTGAAAGTAGAAGTTTTCAGTACGTTATTTAACGACCTGTTCAGTGGTTAATCTTGTATGGCGTCTTGTAAGGGTGAATTAATGAGCGTGGAATACTGGTAGAATTAGACTAACGGAAGAAACTCAAAGTACTCGAACAGAAGCATGTCCCAGAGTCACTGCGTCTGACACAAATGCAGCATGGATTGGCCTGGGATAGACAGTTAGCCTCCGAGATGAGAGGCTAGCGATTGACGACCCGAATATAGATGTTTCTACTAGCTGAAAGTCATCGACAAATGAAACTCTTCAGAACTACTGCCACTAGAAATTAACACAAATTTCGATTTCATTTTAGTCAAATACCTGACTATAACCATTAGGCCTACTACTTCGCGGTACATGACTAGACACAGCAGTCATATGGGCGACAAACTGGAAGAGTTGACAACGGTAGAACACGTTAGGCCCGACGGTAATGTGCGGGAATTGAACTGTAGAAGTATTCAGATAGATTTTTGACCAGGGCATTTGTAACACCACTGTGGTTTCTGAGCGGTTTTCCCCAGTCTGTCCCACGCGAAATCTTTTCGATATTACTGTATAACAACACAAGCTTACAATTTGCGGTTATCTAGGCTCTGCCCCGTGTCAAAAAGCCGTCAAAGGGTCGAACCATTCCGAAGGTCTCCCTTCCTCAGTTGTTACAGTACAAACAATCTAATATCAATCCCTTTATGTACTGAAAGTCGTCTCCTAACAAGGCCTTATGCTTTGTCGAATACTCAGGGTCTGGTGAACCACAGCAGGTGGTAATACTCATTCAAGTAAATAAAAAAAATCCCTTTCTTTCTTTCTTTCGCGCAAAATTATAGTTATAAGTGCATTAATTATGAGCCTTGCCCTATTAACGCATTCGTGTTTAATAATATATGATCACAGTACGCAAACATCTATCCTTTATTTACACGTCACTTGTTAAAATATTCGATATTCTTTCTAATTTTGAGCTAACTGTTGCATTAGTTTTCTGACGATGGTCCTAGGAAAGAAGCATATAGGAAATTGGTAAGTAAATAAGGAATAAATGTTATTTTGTTTACTTTGTCGGAATGTTATTTAAAACAATCACAAAAAAATTTGACAATTTCGTTGGCACACGAGATGCAATGCAATGGTATTATGTACAACAAATTGTGGATGTCACTTGTGCTGCAGTCCCATGGAATGTGTGTGTATCTCATGGTGCAGTGCCATGGAATGTGTGTGTATCTCATGGTGCAGTGCCATGGAATGTGTGTGTATCTCATGGTGCAGTGCCAT
>Ga0123353_10008470_pt1 | contig 14050 bp, 18 predicted proteins | sample TergutLab28metaG_3_FD_92763 | JGI IMG/M metagenome (GOLD analysis project Ga0123353, IMG submission 92763) | Labiotermes labralis P3 segment gut microbial communities from Petit-Saut dam, French Guiana - Lab288 P3 | ecosystem: Host-associated > Arthropoda: Insects > Digestive system > Gut ... | reverse complement strand
ATACCATTTGGAGCTAATCGTTTCTATATATTATTTGGAGTGATTCATCGGGTTTGCCATGCCCGAAAACTATTGAAACTACTAAGGTTACAGTGTTTTGCTCATGGCTGAAGAATTAAAGAAGGAGTGATACGTTATGAAGATAATCTTTTTAGAACTTCAAACACAATCAAGGAGGGCGACTATATTTTAACCCTCCTAAAACAATGGAGGTTTTGACATGAGCGAATGGAGAAATTTCAACGAAATGCCGAAATATGCACGAGCCAACAAGTACGATTACAATTGGCTCGTGGAAAATTGGATGGGTCCGAACCCCTTATATCTTACTGAGGAATTATGCGAAAACATGGATTTGCGCCCCGGTATGAAGGTATTGGACATGGGCTGTGGGAAAGGTTGCTCATCTGTGTTTCTTGCAAAGGAATACGGGGTAACTGTTTTTGCAACCGATTTATGGATTTCCGCTACAGAAAACTTACGCCGTTTTGAAGAAGCAGGCGTAGCTGACCTTGTTTTCCCCATCCAAGCCGATGCCCATTCACTTCCATATGCGGAAGACTTTTTTGATGCGGCAATATCACTTAACGCTTACCATTATTTCGGAACAGCTGACACATATTTCCCCCTAACTTACAGCAAGTTAGTTAAATCAGGGGGGAAATTTGGATTTGTTCTCGATGGTCTTATCGACGAAAATAAATGGACTCGCTGGGCAAAAGATGAAGGTTCACTTGCTTTCCATAGCGGAGAATGGTGGCGAAAGCATTTAGATAGGACAGGGCTTGTTGAAATCACCGCTTGTTATGATTTTGATGATCCTGAATCCGCTGACAAAGGGATATATGCTTGGGGAGAACGTGAAGGGCATGATACATCTAATTTTGCATTAGTAGTGTTGGTAGCAGTAAAGAAGTAATTTATTATTGCCCTTGCGGGTTTACACTCGCAAGGGCAATACATACCAAATTAAAGTAATATCCACGTTATTTACACCCTTCATAGCACACATCCTAAACTCCATCCGTGTCTTTGATGATAGGCTCGTTATCACCTATAACTACAAAGACGGGACAGAGGTAATTTCTCTTGCGGACACCGAGGCCGCGCTGGGTTCGGATTTCGGTGGCGGCGGGTCGCCATGAGAAAACCCTTGATTTCAAGGGAATTTTGCCCTTTGAGGATATACCGGAGAATGATCGAAGTAATAAAATAATTTTTAAGACGGGAGAATATATCATGGCAAAACTGTATTATCAAGGTCATGGGAGCGTGCGCATTACCGCATCGGACGGACGCGTGGTCTACGTCGATCCTTTTGCGGGCGGTGGATATGGACCGCCGGCCGACATCGTACTTATTACGCACCAGCACGGCGACCACAACAAGATAGAGCTTATCACTCAGAAACCGGGCTGCAGGATTATCGCCAACGAACAGGCTCTCGCGAGCGGGAAACACAACAGTTTCGACCTAGACGGCATAAAAATACAAGCAGTTGCCGCGCAAAACAGCAACCACGACCCGAAAGTATCCGTTGGCTATATTATCACTGTCGATGGAGTGAAGGTGTATGTCTCCGGTGACACGTCTAAAACAGAGCAGATGAGCGAGTTCGCCGCGCTTAACCTTGATTACGCCCTATTATGCACCGACGGCATCTATAACATGGGGCTTGAAGAGGCGGCAGAGTGTGCCGAGCTGATCGGCGCGAAACACAATATCCCATTCCACATAGTATTTGAAGAGCTATTTGACAGAGCGCTCGCCGAGACATGGACAGCGCCCAATCGCCTGATTCTCGAACCCGGCGAGGAGGTACCCCTCTAAAAGTATTTATTTAAAAACCCTAAAATTGCGGCGGCATATTCTGGGTCGTTCTCAGGCTCTGCAAGATCGTCCCAGTTAGATACAAGATTATCGTACATCACGAAATGATGATCTCCCTCACGCACGAACACATCGGCGTGGGGGATTTTTACGCGGAGTTTCTCAAAGCATCTAAACGATACCTGACTGTCGCCGGTCGTGTGCATCAGCAACGCGGGTCGCCCATTGTGATTTTCGATTTGCGTTAAGGGGTTGATTCGCAGATTAGAAAATCCGTATGTAAATCCCATATACGGCCATACAAACGGCTTTACAAGCGTTGGTATCGGCTCGGGTATCCCCATGCCTCTCATGTTAAAAACAAACGCGTCAGGCCAAGTTGCATACGCGGACAGGCTTATCAGCCCGTCTAATTCGGGTATCCGACCGAACGCGTTTATCGCTGTTGCACCGCCCATAGAAACGCCAAACACCATAACAGGCAGGTCGCTATTCCTTGATTTTATGTAATCGACCGCAGCCTTTACATCCAGATATTCCTTCATCCCAAGAGCTATTTCATCACCCTCACTACCGCCGTGTGCGCGCATTTCGATCAAGATGGAAGAGTAATTGTTCTGTTGCAGCCATTTAGCATGGGGGAAATAAAATGTGACCGATGGGGATTGTATACCAGATAAAAATATGACCTGAGCGTGGGGACGGTCAGCGCTAACCTCCCATGCCTCCAGTCTCAAACCATCGTCTGTGACGAGAGTAATCTCACGCGCATTAACGCCAACCTCCTCAGATGTCCATACCCTGCCGAATACGACTGGCTTGTTTAGATCAAACGTGCTCATACCAATAAACGGTATCACTATCAGCGTGGTCAATGATAAGACAAAAAACGCCGCGATAATAATTACATAAGCTTTGCGCTTGCGGCTTCTTTTTCTATACATTGTAGGGGTCACAGCGGTCTTTAATGGTGATAACATTTTCATATGACCATCCTCCTACATGCCTATCATACGATAGGTGTGTCTGTAAAACATCCATCTATAAGTTGGCGCGTGGATGTGAAACCTATATCTATGAGTCTTTGTGTCGTTTCTTTAAACGCGAAATCCAAATCGTCGGAACTATGCGAATCCGATGAAACCGTTATGGGAATCCCCATTTGGAGCACTTCTCCCAAAATGTGCCATTCTGGATATGGATCGATCGTATAACCTCTGGAAATAGCTCCAGTGTTTACCTCAATGATGCAGCCTGTCCGGGCGACAACGTGCAGAGCGGCCCTTACGATTTCCATATAACTCTTTGCATGGGTATCAAAAAAACGCCCGCCTGCGTTAAACTTCGTAATAATGTCAAAATGTGCGATTATATCGGGCTTTTGCTTTATTACCATAGCCGAGAGTTCATCATAGTACCGCTGGATATAGTTAGGTATTTCGCAGCACAAACAAGTGAAATCCCTAACACTCGCGTCAACGCCACGGTAACCGCCGTCAACTAACGGCAGATAGTGTACCGCCCCTATAACGTAGTCTAAGCCCTTTGTCGGGTACCAACAGTGATATTCATTCTCAATACCCGCGTATACGCTAATTTGCGGGTATTTCTCCGCGATGACACGAATTTCCGTCAAATACTCGTCAAAAAGGTCTTTTTTCATACTAGATCTATATTCGGGAGTGTACGCATGGTCGGATATGCCGATACCGATAAAGCCTCTGTCAATAGCAGCCCGAACTGTCTCCTCGATCGAGTGTTTCCCGTCGGAAAAACTAGTATGCGTATGGAGATTTGTCAATATCCCTCTCATTATTTTGTCCTTCGCGCGAGTTCGTCGGTTATCTCGTCCAGTCCGATATCGCGTTCCACCATCAGCACCAATGCGTGGTATGCCAGATCTGAGAGTTCATAGACCAATTCAGATTTATCGGGGTTTTTCGCGGCGATAATAACCTCAGCGGTCTCCTCGCCAACTTTTTTGAGTATCTTATCAAGCCCCTTCTCAAACAGGTAAGAGGTGTACGCGCCCTTAACAGACTCCTTTTTGCGGTTCTCTATCAACTGATAGAGCTTGTTTGCGGAGAACTCGGGCGTCTCCGTGTCGGCATAAACGGGGTTATGGAAGCAGCTCTCCTTATTTGTGTGACATGCCGGACCGTCTTTTATCACCCTGATAAGCAACGCGTCGCCGTCACAGTCAGCCGTGATTGACACGATACGCTGTGTATTTCCGGAGGTCTCGCCCTTGCGCCACAGCTCTTTTTTACTCCGGCTATAAAAACATGTGCTGCGCTCTTTAATTGAAATTTCAAGGCTCTCGCTGTTCATATACGCCAGCATCAGGACTTCACCGGTGTAGAAGTCCTGCACTATCGCTGGAATAAGCCCGTTACTATCGATTTTAACTTCCATAACTTCTTACCTCTAAGCCCTAAAATCTAACTGTTATTTTGTTTTCTTTAAGATAAGCCTTCAAGTCCGGTATCAGCAACTCTTTGTTGTGAAATATCGACGCCGCCAAACCCGCGTCGATGCTGGGAAGCTTTGTAAAAAGGTCTAAGAAATCCTCTCTCTTCCCCGCGCCGCCTGAGGCGACGATCGGAATACTCACAACCTTAGAAACAGCCTCCAATATCTCAATATCAAAACCGCCGCGAACGCCGTCTGTGTCTATCGAATTGAGTACAAGCTCGCCCGCTCCGTCCGCCTCGCCTTTACGTGCCCACTCGAGCGCGTCTATGCCGGTATTCTCCCTGCCGACGCTCCTGAAAACCGTGAAACGGCCGTCCGCTCGTTTCACGTCCATAGCTAAGACGACGCGCTCGCTGCCATATGCTTTCGAAACCCCCGCAACCAGCCCCGGTTTCTTTATCGCGCCTGTATTGATGCTGACTCTATCCGCGCCAAGTGAAAGCACCCGCTCGAAATCCTCTGCGGTGAGGACGCCGCCCGCCACAGTCAAAGGGATAGAGACGGCGGCGGCTATTTCTTTCAGCAGTTCGGCAAACACCCCACGGTTTTCGACAGCAGCGTCAATGTCATAGAAGACCAGCTCATCCGCACCTTGCGCGTTATAAAAAACGGCAAGATCCAAAGGATCGCCAACCTCTTTATTGCCTTGAAAATTTATCCCCTTAACAACCTTGCCATTTCTGATATCAAGGCATGGGATTATCCTTTTTGTAGTCAAGTTCTATTGCCTCCTCTAATTTTATCGCGCCTGTGTACAGCGATTTGCCGAGTATGGCAGCATAAACGCCGATTTCCTCAAGCTTAACCAATTCATCTATATTGCTTATCCCGCCAGATGCAGTTATCTTTGCGCTGACACGCCCGACTATGCGCTTGTAGATGTCCAGATTTGCTCCCTCCATCATGCCGTCTCTTGAAATATCCGTGTAGATGATGTTCTCCACACCTGCTTTATCCAGCTTTTCGCAGAACTTAAGTGACTTAAGCGCAGTGGTCTCACGCCAGCCCTTGACGGCTACAAGTCCATCACGCGCATCTACACCCACGGCTATCAGCTTGCCGAATGTACCTATCAGTCGTTCAAGCAGATTAAAATCCTGTGCGGCGACAGTCCCCAAAATGACCCTATTAACGCCCACAGCGGCGTATCGCATGACACGCTCTACGCTGCGGATACCGCCGCCAGCCTCGATAAAAAGTCCGCCTGTCTTTGCGATTGCCTCGATGACGGCGAAGTTTGCGGTTGAGCCGTCTCTGGCACCGTCAAGGTCAACGATGTGCAGATTTTTCGCACCCTTTTCCTTAAACGCCTTGGCGACCTCTACGGGATTATCGCCATAGACGTCCACGAGGTTATAATCGCCGCGTGTAAGACGCACAACTTTACCGCCCAGAAGATCAATAGCCGGAAATAGTTCCATAGATAATCAACCTCTCTTAATTACAATATGCCTTTTGTGGACAGTATCTCACCGCCCAGTCTTTCATCAATTGTGACCGCCTGTGCCATGGCGCGTCCGAAGCATTTGAATGCCGCTTCAATGATATGATGCGCGTTCTTGCCTTCAAGCTGTTTTATGTTCAACGTTATACAGGCGCTGCGTACAAATCCAAGGAAGAACTCTTCAATCAGCTCTACATCCATCGCGCCTATCGATTGATAGGGCAGTTTGAGATCATAATTTAGATAGGCGCGGCCGCTAATGTCGAGTGCGACTAATACCAAAGCTTCGTCCATCGGTAGTGTAAAACTTCCATAGCGCGTGATGCCGCGCCGATCACCCAATGATTTGTTAAATGCCTGGCCAAGAGCGATGCCTATGTCCTCGACAGTGTGGTGCGCGTCTACTTTTAAATCACCTGTGCAATTTACATTAAGATCAAAGCGTCCATGGGCGGCAAAGAGTGTGAGCATATGGTCTAAAAACCCTACGCCTGTGTCTGCTCTGGATGTTCCGGCGCCATCAAGCGACAGTGTCAGCTTGATTTTGGTCTCGTTGGTTTCTCTTGAAATATTTGCATTCCTCATTTGCAATCCTCCAAAATCTCTATAACTTTATCCATATCTTTGGGCATTCCGATCGAGATACGTATAAAATCGCGTATACGCGGCTTGTTGAAATGCCGCACCAATATGCCCGCATCCCGGAGTGTTTGATAAAGCTGTATGCCCTCTACGCCGTCACACCGTACAAACAGGAAGTTTGACTCACTGGGTAGCACGTGAAATCCCAGACGTTCTAACTTCTCCCGCGTATATTCGCGGGTCTTTATTGTTTTCGCCGCTGTCTCATTTAAATAGCGCGTATCCAGTATGGCGGCAGCTCCGACCTCGATAGACACGCGGTCGAGGTTATAGGGGTTAAACGAATTTTTAACACGTCTCAGCACGTCGACCAATGCGGGCGCGCCGAGTGCATACCCGAGACGCATACCTGCTAAGCTGTATGATTTTGAATATGTGTGTATGACCAGCAAATTTTCATATCGCTTTAGCAGCGGCACACAACTCTTGTCCGATGAGAAAGCCGCATAGGCTTCGTCGGCAATGAACAGACGGTCTTTATTCGCTGCCAAAATAGATTCAATGTCAGAGGGCGCAAATGCGATGCCGGTCGGCGCGTTCGGGTTCGCTATGATGATGTGTCCATCCGCTTTGATATAATCGTCAATGTTTACACGGAAATCAGCGTCAAGCGGCGGCGTGTGGGCGTTCAAGCCGAACATCTTCGCCAATACATTATAGAAACCGTAAGTAACATCAGGGTACCAAACTTTGTCCCCGCTGTCGAAAAAAGCCATGAACGCGTAACTCAAAATCTCATCCGAACCGCCGACCGCCAGAACCATATCGGAGCTGACGCCGTGCGTCTTGGCGATGGTATTGCATAGCACAACTGCCTCGGGATCGGAGTACAGCCGCAGATCTTCATACGTGAAAGTGTCTAAGACGGCCTTGACCGCAGGGCTGGGCGGGTAGGGTGATTCGTTGGTATTAAGTTTAATATAGTGTTTGTCATTAAGTTGCTCGCCCGGCACATACGGCTCCAGCCGTGTCACTAGTTTACTGATCATATTCTTTTAAGCCTCACATCCACCGAGCGGGCGTGTCCTTCCAGCTCCTCACAACGCGCCAGACGCGTAATGTCGGCGGCGGCGGCTTTTAGGGCGGCACGGTCATAGTATAGAAATGATGTTTTTTTGCAGAAGTCATCGACGGACAGCGGTGATGAGAAACGCGCCGTGCCCGAAGTCGGCAGCGTGTGGTTCGGTCCGGCGAAATAGTCGCCCAAGGCCTCGGGCGCATAGTGTCCGAGGAATATTGCGCCCGCATTGCGCACCAGCGGCATTAACGCCCAAGGGTCGCTTATACATAGTTCCAGATGCTCCGGCGCTATTGCGTCACTTAAACGCGCGGCGGTCTCAAGATCTTCCGTAATGATTATCGCGCAGTTGTCATTGAGAGATTTCTCCGCTATTTCACGGCGCGGCAGAGTCGCCAGTTGACGATCAATTTCACTTTCAACATCCCGCGCCAACCCGCTTGAGCAGGTGATAAGGATCGACGCACTGAGAACATCGTGTTCCGCCTGACCGAGCATGTCGGCGGCGACATATGCAGGGTCGGCGGTATCGTCAGCGATTATAAGTATCTCGCTGGGTCCCGCTATCATGTCGATGTCCACCAGCCCGTATACCATACGCTTGGCCGCGGCGACGACGTTTCTGCCGGGTCCGACGATCTTGTCCACGCGCGGTACGGTCTGCGTACCGTAAGCCATCGCGCCTATCGCCTGCGCGCCGCCAATCTTGAAGACTCTATCCACGCCGCATATTGCCGCGGCGGCAAGACAAGTAGCATCGACCGTCCCGTCGGCGGATGGCGGGGTAGCCATTATTATTTCATCCACTCCCGCGATTTTCGCGGGGATCGCGCACATTAAGAGCGATGAGGTCAAGCGTGCCGTTCCGCCCGGTACATAGATGCCAACGCGCTCTAACGGCAATATCCTCTGTCCCATGACGATACCTTTTTGTTTCTCATATAGAAAGCCGTTCTGTTTTTGCTTTTCGTGGTATGCTCGGATGTTATCTCTCGCTTTTTTAAGCGAGACGAGAAGGGCTGGGTCGAGCTCATTACGGGCGGCCTCTATCTCGCCGCGCTGTATTTCAAGCACATCAATTTCAACTTTATCAAATTTTTTTGTATATTCAATTAGAGCCGCGTCGCCTTTTTGTCTGACGGCGTTAAGAATTTCATTGACAATGGCGTCTACGTCAGATGCTTCTCCGCTTGTTCGCGCGAGTAGCATGTTAATATCGTCCGTGCCATTATAGCGTATTTTTTTCATAATAGAATCACCTATCAGTCATTTTTTTTGCGAGTTCATCGATCCTCTGCGCTTTGAATTTATATGCCGCTTTATTGGCTATAAGCCGAGCGGATATTTCGGTTATATCCGAGATGATGCTGAGATCGTTCTCCCTGAGCGTACTGCCCGTCTCTACAATATCTACTATTACATCAGACAACCCCAGCAGAGGAGCCAACTCAATAGAGCCGCTGAGCTTGATTATCTCGATACTGCGGTTTATCGATGAGTAGTGGCTCTTAGCTATATTAACATATTTCGTCGCCACTCGCAAGGGGACATCAGGATTTTCGGAAAATTCATATGGCGCGGCCACAGAAACCTTGCACGTTCCGATGTCCAGAGCGGTGAGTTCGTACACGTCGGGGCGGCTCTCTAAAAGCACGTCCTTACCTACAATACCGATGTCCGCTGTGCCGCGTTCGACATATATAGCTACGTCTGAGGGCTTTACGAGGAAGTATCTAAGCTTGTTCTCACAGTCCTCAACTATCAGTCTTCTACCGAAATCGTCTGCGTTTTTACTACCGGTCAGGAGTTTGCGCGCGCCGTCGCCTAAACGGCCCTTAGGGAGTGCAACGCAAACCCAGCCGTCAGGCTCGGAGGCGGTTTCATCCCTCGGCAAATTATTCAGTGTAATTGCAAAGCCGATAGCACCGCTTTTTTTGCCCATGCGCCGCATAAGGCCGTCATAGCGGCCGCCGGACAGCACAGCTGCCGGCGCTTTCTCAATATATCCGCGAAAAATCAGACCATTGTAGTAATCGAGGTCGTTTATCATTGAGAGGTCGAGGCTGACCGTGTCCTGTGTCTCGGCTATTCTTGCCAATTCGTCGAACGCGGTTTGCATCTCCGCGTTCTGTATCAGTCCACGCACTTTATTAAGGCTCTTCCGCGCGTTTCCGTGCAGTACTGTCAGCGCGAGTATACGCTCGGCGCGCTCGTCATAGATACCAAGACTTTTCAGTACATCGGAGACTCCGCGAGTATCCTTGGCATGTATTAACCCGAACAGAATATTTCTCGAATTCTCGCTTAGTTCCAGTCCGTCAAAGAGCCCTGATACAAAGCCCATATGCGATATTTCCAGTACAGCGTTTTTGCCTATTGTGCCGAGACTGTCGAGAGCCAATGCCACTATCTCCGCGTTTACCTGCTCATGGCCGCCGCCGATAAGCTCGACGCCGACTTGACTAATCGCTTTATATTCCCTATTCTCGCGTGCGAGCCTGTAGACCTCGTCAACATAATAGAGCCTTTGGGCGGCGGGCGTGTCCTGCGTGTTCTTGATTATGGACAGCGTGACGTCGGGCTTTAGCGCCATGAGACGTCCGTCGGCGTCCATGAAGGTTATGACGCTGCCGATGTTATGAAAATTCCTATTCTCGGCGAATAGGTCGTACTCCTGAAAGCGCCCGGGCGTTACTCTGGTATAGCCGCGGTCATGGAAAAGCCGCCGAAGCTCTAATACCGCCTTTTCTTCGTGTGATAAGAAGTCCATAAAGATACCGAACCTTTCGTTGTATTGCTGGAATTAATTATAGCATATTTTATCAAACAAAGCAAACAGAGAACGCAATCGAGGATACGATATAATAGAATAAAAAAGTTTTTATTACGTGGCATTCGCGCATGGATTCAATTAGATGGCAAATCTCGAAACCGACGGATTATTACCGTGAACGTATCGTATCAGTGAGTGAGTATGAAAAATACGATATGTCATTATACACAATCTCGTTTGCTGACTCTATACCAAGCGAGCTTTGGGAGTATGTGTATAACCCTGTTTTTCTCGCGGAGGAACTGACGCTTGATATTATACAGGCGAGGGCATACTGGGTAGATAGAGGCCGGAGCGACGCGCCCAGCTGGCGTATGCATTTAGTGTCCATTACGGCGATGTCGTAGTGGAAGTCAATGTCAACGGCGCGTCGCCTGAGCAAGTCTTCGAGATGTTTTCAACTATACACCACTGAAGTCGAATGCGACCTCCAGCGCACACTGCATGATTATAGATTGTTCCTCGGGCGACATGCTATTCCATAAATTAACGTTTATGACTATTACACTGTCGTTAAAGCGGCAGAGCTCAAACACAAACAGCTTGGACGGTGTTTTGGAGGAGGCAAATTCTTCTGCATTGACGCGGGCAAAGTCTAAAAACCCAAGTCCCACAAAACTAATGCCAATTGAGTCAGAATCTGTATCAGAATATAATTCACTAAAGACATCGATTTTCCAGTCTCCCTTGGTGAGTTCGTCGATAAGCTCCGCGAATTTCTGACTTCCGGCAACCTCGGGGATGTACTCGGGAAACTTCTCGTCGTAGAATGAAAAGATTGCGGAGGGCTCGGGTGTGGGCGGCGTGTCGTCGGGGTCTTCGGATTCGGGGGGGGGCGGGGGGGCTCCCACTGAATTGCCCGGCAGAACACCTGCCTCGCCGCTGTCAGGCAAACAGGACATTAAGATTATAAGCATAAGCGCAAGCGCGAGGATAAATATCCGTTTCAATATACGATTCCTCCCTCAAGGGTTGATTTTGTGTTTTGTAAATGATATATTATAATATAACACATTTGAAAAGAGAATTCTAGAGGTGAAATACATTGACAATACAAGAATTTTGGCAGGAGTTTTTAACAACCGCAAACAAGGATTGCTCAACAACATATATTGATTGTTTCCATTTTGACTTAACCGAAGAGTGGGCGAATAAATTATTAGATTTAGTGCTGTCGGGACAAAAGAGAGCCACGGCAAGCAGTGTGTTTGCCTGTGAACGGGAATTTGGCAGAGTACCGCAACCCGGCGATTACAGTATTGTAACCGATTGGGATGGAAATCCCCGGTGCGTGATCAAAACAACAGCCGTGACGATTTTGCCTTTTAACGAAATCACCTTTGATATTTGTAAGCGTGAAGGTGAAGATGATACTTTGGAATCTTGGCAAAATGGACACAGGCATTTCTTTACAGAAGAGGGGAAGATACTGGGGTATAAGTTTTTGGAGACAATGCCTGTGGTATTTGAAGATTTTAAGGTGGTATTTACAAAATGAACGTTACTTTTATACTTGATAGGAAGTAGTTTTATGCACTTTACAGGGAGGACATGGAGACCGCCATATGAGGCACACTCGGTTATAATTCAGGCGACATCCGGCTGCACATATAACAAATGCAAGTTTTGCAGCCTTTATAGCGGCGAATACTTTCTCATGTCTCCGATTGAGGAGTTTAAAGCGGATTTAGCTGAAATCAAGAGCTATCAGCCGCATGCCCGCCGTATCTTCCTTACCGGCGCCAATCCCTTTGCCATGAGCTACAAGAACCTGAAACTCTATGCGCTGACAATAAGGGATTACTTAATAAAATGCCAGAGCATTGCTATGTTTGCGAGTATTCGGGACATTAAATCGAAAAGCGCGGAACAGCTTAGAAAGCTACGGGCATTGGGAATCAACGGTTTAAGTATAGGCATGGAGAGCGGTGATGACAAGACGCTTGCGATTGTGAACAAAGGCTATACCGCCGCCGATATTGTGGAGCAGCTTGCTAAGCTAGACGAGGCGGGTATAGAGTATTACCTTGTCTATATGACAGGATTGGCGGGAAAGGGGAGCGGTCAGCGCAATGCGCTGAACACCGCGGAGACGCTGAACCAGATCAGTCCGTATTTTGTGGAGAATCCCTATTTCCTCAATATTGATTCTTTGACTTTGTTCCCCGATACAGAACTGTACCAAATGGCACAGCGCGGCGAATTTATTCCCGCCGGCGAGAAGGAGAGACTGGAGGAACTAATAACCCTTTTACAGAATCTGCGCTTGAGAACGCGGCTGCAAGCCGATACGGTTTCAAATTACAAGCCTATCTCCGGTTTTTTCCCTAAAGAAAAAGAGAGAATTATTGCGGAACTTGAATACATCATAGAAACCGCGAGCGAGGAGGAAATGGCTAGTTATCGCGACGGTTTAAAATCACTGGGGATGGAGGGCTAATAGATATGTGGATTTTATACGCGCTGCTAGCCGCGCTGTTCGCGGCGCTGACCTCGATACTGGCAAAATTAGGATTGGAGAACGTTAACTCCAATCTGGCGACTGCAATCAGAACTGTCGTGGTACTCATCATGGCGTGGGGGCTTGTATTCATAACGGGCAAACAGCACGAGGTTGTGAACATCGCGCAACGATCATGGATATTCCTCACGCTCTCCGGTTGCGCTACGGGTTTGAGTTGGCTGTTTTACTACAAAGCTCTCCAGCTCGGCGAGGCGTCGAAGGTGATCCCAATCGATAAATTCAGCGTGGTCATCAGTATGGTTTTGGCGTTTGTCATATTGGGCGAGGCGATGACTGTAAAAACGATAATCGGCGGATTGCTGATAACACTGGGGACGTTGTTTTTGGTGTGGTGAGTATTCAAAAGACCCGTACAAGCGGGTCTTTCATCTATCTTTCCAGCATCTCTAGCAATTCTTTAGGTCTAACTGTCTTGACCGGTGAGACGTTGCGCAAAAATTCATCGTCACGGGTAACGACATAATCAGCTTCAGCCTTTACAGCGCAAACAGCGGCGAGAGCATCCTCGAAATCGTCAATGGGAAGCGACAAGGCATTTATGCAATCCTCATGCGTTACCGAAACTGCTCCATATTGTTTCAACAAGAATCCCAGCGCGTTTTTTGCAGTTTTCAAGTCTCGCGCTTTGCTGTAAAGGTAAAAGATGTCCGCCGCGGCATTGGCGGTAAAAAGGCAGGACAACTCTCCGTTTTGCGAACTCAAAAGTATTTCTTTCGCTTCCGTGTCGAACGGATGACGCTCCTGCAATGCGTCCATAATTACATTCGTATCAAGTAAAACTTTCATTTAACCAGCCTTTCCGTTTTCACATCGTCCAGATCTATGTCATCCGGGAGTGTCCCGAACAGATTTTCGATTGACGTTATCTGTTCAGGCATTTTTTTTAAATACCATGGTTCTTTGTCATAACGGATAATTTTTGCGGCGGGTTTGCCGTACTTTGTTATTATAATATCCTCCGTACCGGCTAAGTCAACGTATTTCCCGACATTGACTTTTAAATCGGTTAATGCTACCTGCATCATGCCACCTCTTTCAAATGATTTAAACTTATTATAATATATCGGTGCTATTTTGTCAACATAACAGGTGCTGTTATATTCACGCCCCGCTTTGATAACACTGGGGACTCTGTTTTTGGTGCTGTGATAATATTATGCAGGGGCAGGGATTATCAATCGCCTGCGGGCGGCTGATAGCCGCCCCTAAAAACAAAACAACCTGCCGATGATTGGCAGGTTGTTGTTATAAAAATGTGTTTAGATTTTTCTATATTATTCCCGT
>Ga0123353_10008469_pt1 | contig 14051 bp, 10 predicted proteins | sample TergutLab28metaG_3_FD_92763 | JGI IMG/M metagenome (GOLD analysis project Ga0123353, IMG submission 92763) | Labiotermes labralis P3 segment gut microbial communities from Petit-Saut dam, French Guiana - Lab288 P3 | ecosystem: Host-associated > Arthropoda: Insects > Digestive system > Gut ... | reverse complement strand
TGCGCGTCCAGAAGGATATCTTCCAGCGAAACCTTCCGGAGAAGCATCGCGAAGAAGTGAAGGACCGGTTCAGCCTGGCTGACGGTGAGCCCGCTGTGGGTATACAGGAGTTCAGCCGCGCCGCCCGGGTCGGCGGCTTGGGTCATCAGCGCAGCAGCGAAGCCGACAGCTATGTATACGGGGTGTATTCCTTCGTACTCGCATAGGGAAAGAGTTCCTGCCAGCCTGTCGCCCGCAGCCAGCTTACGTGTTGGATCGCGGCTGACGCGCTGGCAGGTGTCGCCCAAAGAGCGGTTTGCGTAGCGCAGCAGCAGATCCTCCGCGTGGTCGAACACCGTTTGGAAAGCGGTCTTATAGCGCGCGGAAAGCATCGAGGCGGACTCGACCATTGCCGACTGCGTCGCGAGCCGGATGACCGGGTCGCCTATCGCCTGCCAGATGTACTCGTAGCCGCGCAAAAGGCCGAGATAAGCGCAGACGGCGTGGCTCATGTTGTGCAGATACAGCTTACGGTCTTCGTAGAAGGCGAAAGGGGAGTGCGCCACCAGCCCGGGGACGTCGGGGATATCCTCGATAAACCCGTCTTTGTCCACAGGCAGGAATCCGTACTCCTCGACAGTCAGCCTCAAAACGTCATTGCTGTTCCGGGCGGCGCTTGGCGCTTTGCCCGGCGCCGTACCCTGCGCTTTACCCGGCACTGTATCCGGCGCTTTACCCGGCACTGTATCCGGCGCCGCGCCCGGCGCCGTACCCTGCGCTTTACCCGGCACTGTATCCGGCGCCGCGCCCGGCGCCATCCTGCCTATCGCCGCTTCAACGAATCCGCAGCCCGAGACCAGCTTGGGCCGGTCCGGCGGTGGCAGCGCGTCGCTAATCCAGCGAGAAAGCAGCTTCGCGGAGTTTTTCAGATTTTCACAGATAATAATATTCAAGGGCTTGTTGTATTCGCTCCAGCGTTTCAGCAGCCCTTTTGCTATGAGCGGGGATACGCGCTCCAGCGCGGCGGCGCCGATCGACACGGCCATCAGATCGCAGCGGGATATGGCTTCAACGACGGCGCCGGAGTCATTGCCGTCGACGCCCCTGGCGCCCCGGACGGTGGCGATGCGCGGGGGCGTACACGCTATGTCGCATATATACCCGCCCCTGCGGTTGAGTTCGGCGATGATTTCGCTGTCGATATCGATGAATGTCACATCATAGCCGGCTCCGGCAAACATCGGGCCGATAAAGCCCCTGCCGATATTGCCGGCGCCATACATAACAAAGTTCACGCGCCCCCCTGCTTTCCTATAGGATTAATCCGGTCTCCGGCGACAAGTCTACCACGCAGGGCTGCCGAACACAAGAGGAAAGGAAGGGTAACACGGGTATAGGGGCATAGGATATGCCGGGGAGAATTTTTTGTTGACGTTCGCGCGAACCTGTGATATAATAATTGTAACCACAAGACGGAGACTCGCAGAACCTCAATAAGACGATGAAAGGGGATGATTAGCGAATGACGGACGCAAAGGAAAAGCTGTTGCCCGGGATAGAGGCGTATATAGAACCCGGGGTCAAAGGCTTCTCAAAAATCGAGATGCTGCTTGCGGCTACGGGCGGGCTGAGCCTGTCCCAGGTGTGCGCGGTGACGGCCCTGGAGGGCTCCACCATCCAAAACTGGGTGAAGCGCGGCTGGGTAGCCCACCCGAACGGAAAAAGGTATGAGGAAGTACACATTGCCAGGATACTGATCATCAACGCGCTTAAGGAGTGCATAAAACTTGAGCACATAGCGCTTCTGATGGAGTATGTCAACGGCCCGGACCATAAAGGCGAAACGATCATAAAGGAAAGCGAGCTGTTCAACTACCTGTGCGAAGCGCTCGGGCGGATGGGGAAAGCGCAGGATAGCTCGCGGGGCGGAGTCGAATCGGTCGTCGACGCCGTGACAAGAAGCTACAGCGGCCCGAAACCCGATTCCCGGCCCAGGATACGCAAGGCACTCGCCCTGATGATTTATGCGTGCGTGTGTACGGACGTCAAGCGCCGCACCGAAAGCATGATGAGGCAGATACTCCAGGACCTCAACCACCCGGAAGTCAGCGAGTCCGCGGCTCCCGCCGTTGTTGAGGAAGAGCCGGAGGAAGAACCGGAGCAAGCGGCCGAGGTCGCCGCCGAGTCGCGCAAGACCGTAAGCCAGGCGCTGCGTGAATGGGACATAAGCAGCGTGGAAAGGATAATAATAGACCATAACAACGAAGAAAGCAGTGGCAGCGTTCAAAGCGAGGATGTTGAAAAAGCGATAAACAGGCCATGGTTCTCAAGGAAGAAATGACAATCAATAAAGGAAGGTGAAGGCTATGGAATGGTTTAATGTATGGTGGCAGGGGCTTGGCCTTGTCGGGCAGATAATGGCATGCGCGGCTATTCCGATGACTGTCATCATGCTGCTGCAATTGGTCCTCATGATCATCGGGCTCGGCCCCGGCGGAGATTCGGACAGCGAAATTGACGACGGCGGATTTGACGACGCCGGCCTTGACGACAGCGGATATGGCGACGGCGGGTTAGACGACGTCGAGCTCCACGACGGCGGATTTGACGATGGCGGCCTTGACGACGGCCATTTAGACCATGTGTTCAATTCGCACTATGACCATCCGGCACATCAAACCGGAGGCAACACGAACAGCATTTGGCGGATATTTACTATCCGCGGCATCGTAGCGTTCTTTGCGCTCGGCGGATGGGCGGGCCTCGCGGCGCTGACTTCGGGGGTGCCTGTGTTCTGGTCGATACAGATCGCGCTGTTCTCCGGGCTCGCGGCGCTGATGCTTGCTTCGATCGCAATACGCCTGGCGCTGCGGATGCAGGACAGCGGAAACATCAACCTGAATAACGCCTTGTCGCTGCCGGCGGAAGTATATATCACCATACCGCCCTCGCGCGTGAACACCGGGAAAGTCACCATGCTTTTGCAGGAGCGCTTTGTAGAGCTGGACGCTGTGACGGACAGCGAAAATGAGATAAGGCCAAAAACGAGAGTCGAAGTCGTCGGCCTGGCGAACAAAGACTGCCTGGTGGTCATGCCGTCTGAAGCGGATACCGGGGACGACGCAACCCGTCCGGATTATGAGTAACTTAAATGAGTATTTGAGTCGAATAAAAATATTATAAGGAGGTAACGACAATGCCGTCAATAACAATCATATTCATTGTAATCGCTGTAGTTTTCGTATTCACGCTGCTGCTCCTGATCCTTTCGCGATACCGTAAATGCCCCTCGGACAAGATCCTCGTCATATACGGCAAGGTAGGTTCGAACATGGATGGCAGCGCCCGTTCCGCAAAGTGCATTCACGGCGGCGCGGCGTTTATCTGGCCGATTTTCCAGTCTTACCAGTATCTGGACCTGACGCCTATGACGATAAACGTCGAACTGACGAATGCCCTGTCGCAGCAAAACATCAGGGTCGACGTCCCTTCGCGCTTCACTGTGGGCATTTCAACTGAGGCTGGCGTAATGCAGAACGCGGCGGAGCGCCTGCTTGGGCTGCGTGCGGGCGAGATACAGGAACTGGCCCGGGATATCCTGTTCGGCCAGCTGCGGCTGGTCATCGCGACGATGGCGATCGAGGAGATCAACACGGACCGCGACAAATTCCTTGAGGCGGTATCGCACAACGTGGAAACAGAGCTGAAGAAAATCGGCCTTCGGCTCATCAACGTCAACGTGACGGACATCAACGACGAGTCCGGGTACATCCAGGCGCTGGGCAAAGAGGCGGCCGCGAAAGCGATCAACGACGCCAAGCAAAGCGTCGCCGAGAAGAACCGCGACGGCTCCATCGGCGCCGCGAAAGCGCAAAGCTCCGAGCGCATCTCCGTGGCCGCGTCCGACGCGTCCGCCGTCGAGGGCGAAAACGAGTCAAAGGCGCACATCGCGAAGTCCGACGCCACCAGGAGGGAGATGGAAGCCGAGGCCCTGAGGCGCGCGACGGCGGCGGAGCGTACGGCGGAAGCCCGGGCGCTGGAGGAAGCGTACGCCGCGCAGAGAGCCGCCGAGCAGGCGAGGGCGGAACGCGACGCGGCGACGGGGCAGGCGGACGTCATCGTCAAGGCGCGGATCGCCAAGGAGCGGCTGGAGCTCGAAGCAGAGGCGGAAGCCGAGCAGGCGAGGCGGCGCGCGAAGGGCGACGCGGACGCGATATACGCGCGCATGGAGGCGCAGGCTCGCGGCATCCAGGAGATACTGGAGAAGCAGGCGGCCGGTTTCGGCAAGGTCGTGGAGGCGGCCGGCGGCGATACGGGCGCGGCCGTGCAACTGATGCTGGCGGATAAGATAGAAGAGCTTGTCAAGATACAGGTCGAGGCGATCAAGAACCTGCAGATAGACAAGATCACTGTCTGGGATTCCATGAGCGGCGCCGGGGGTTCGCCGACGACGTCGAATTTCCTTTCGGGCATGATGCGCTCGATCCCGCCGCTCAACGAGATGTTCAAAATGGCTGGCATGAATATCCCGGGTTTCCTGGGGAGCGACGCCGAAGCCGGGGAGGCCGTCCACTGCGAAGAGCAATGCCCCGCCGTTAAGGCAGAGGAATAATCATAATACTTGTCGGAACGTGATTTGCAGCACCTGACCGTAGGCGTGAGAGGTAAAAAATAAAATGATTGACAACAGCATAGCGCGATATTATAATACTGTTCACGCACCAAGCGCGTAATAAGTATTACCCGAACCCTGAACCGCGGGAATTGGAGGGGGGGAAGAATGTGTCGGAAGTCCACGTTAAAGATAATGAGTCTCTGGACAGCGCCTTAAAAAGGTTTAAGCGCAATTGCGCGAAGTCGGGCGTCCTCTCGGATCTGCGAAAAAAGGAGTACTATCAGAGCCCCAGCGTCAAACGCCGTAAAAAGTCCGAAGCGGCGCGGAAAAACAAGAACAAAAGATTCAACTGATACGATAGACTAACTGACCGGACCGCTAACGCGAGCCGGTTAGTTCGTATGGGGGCGCCTGATGCAATACAGGATCAACCCGAAAAACGGGGACAGCATATCGGTGCTGGGGCTTGGCTTCATGCGGCTGCCGCGCAACGGCAACAGGATCGACCAGGAGATAGCGAACGAAATCATTGCCGCGGCGATAGACCACGGGATCAATTATTTCGACACCGCATATATCTACCCGGGCTCCGAGGTTGCGCTCGGCGTCGCATTGGCCGCGGCAGGGATACGGGACCGGGTTTTCATCGGGACCAAGCTCCCGCATTACCTGTGCAAAAAAACCAAAGACTTTGACACGATTTTTGAAACGCAACTGAAAAGGCTGCAAACAGGCTGGGTCGACTACTACCACATGCACATGCTGAGCAACACCCAGGCCTGGGAACGCCTGAAAGGGATCGGGATCGAACCGTGGATCGAAAAAAAACTCTGCGAAGGAAAGATAAAGAACATCGGGTTTTCCTTCCACGGCGGGCGGGAAGACTTCCTCCGGCTGCTGGACGCCTACGACTGGGGCTTCTGCCTGGTGCAGCTGAACTATCTGGACGAATACAACCAGGCCGGGCTTGGCGGCGTCCTCGCCGCGAACAAGAAGGGGATGCCGGTGTTTGTAATGGAGCCGGCCAGGGGGGGCTTGCTTGCGACAGGGCTTCCTCCCGACGCAGTGTCGGCCTTTAGCAAAGTCAACGCCACGCGGACGCCCGCGCAGTGGGCGTTCCGGTGGGTGTACGACCACCCGGAAGTCACGATGGCGCTTTCCGGCATGAACAGCATCGCGATGATCGCCGAAAACTCCGCGACAGCGGAGGCTGCCAAACCGCTCACGCTAAACGATGCGGAGCGCGGTGCATATAAGGAGGCTATATCAGCGCTGACAAAATCGGTCAGGGTCCCATGCACGAAATGCGGGTATTGCATGCCCTGCCCATACGGCGTGGATATTCCCGAGTGCTTTTCCTGCTACAACAACAGCTATATGATGGGCAGGACATCCGGGATCGCCCAGTATATGCAGGTGACGGGGCAGACGACGCCGACGCCCCGCGACGCCTCAAGATGCACTTCCTGCGGCATATGCGTGGCGCGCTGCCCGCAGAGTATCCAAATACCGGATGAGCTTAAGCGGGTCAGACGGAGGCTTTTGTCATTTATCACGGCGCCGCTTTTTCGGCTCGCGAGATTCTTTATGCGGATAAAATAGAAAGGGGGCAGTTCCAATTTGGAACTGCCCCTGAAACATTTGCCGCGTTATGAATCATACCATCCGGAGATATAGTAGAGATCGTTGTCCCACTCGATGCTTGTATCTTTGACGGAAACCCTTATGTAGTATGTGCCGGCGGGCAGGGTGCCATTAAAGTAATATGCGAAACTCTCCCAGGATAACCGCCCGACAGACTTGTTGTCGGAGTCAAAAATCTCCGCGTTAAGCACAGCCTTATCATGATTCGACATAAGTACAGCCGTATATTTCGATTTCGTGCTCAGCGTGAACGTATAGTAATCGACGTCGTCCTTCGCAGAAATCGAAGACAAGTAGTTAAAGAAATCCGGGAGATAGTTCGCGTGCTCCGGAGTGTCGTTCGGCTCAAACTCGAATAACCTCATGCTATAACCGGACTCTTCAAACGATTCGTGATACAGCCAGAACAGTTCATAGTCGACCTTCGACCAGTCCTCGCCGCTGTCCTCTACGAATATTGTGACCTTGTACAGCCCCTTTACGGCGCCCGGCCCCGTTACGAGAGAGAATACCTCCCCATCGTAATGGCGGGAGTTCAGAATGGCTTTGCCGGACGGATCGGAGACCGTGAACCGCAGCCCGGCGCTGCTTGCCGCATTTGACGTCAGCGAGACGATCATCTCAGCCTGCGCTTCGACGTCCAGCAGGTAGGAATGCACATCGTCGGCGCTCGTGATCGTGCCGTACATGATCGTATCGTTTTTCATGGTCTGCAAGGACGAGTCGTCTTCGCTTTCGATCCTGCTATATGTCACGTCGGTCATCGCGATCGCGTTGAAATGCGAATGCGCCTGCATATATCTGACAGTGCGCATCTGCGCGAAACGGAAAGCGCCGGCCAGATCCGTGACTTTGACCGCAAGGCCGACGACCGCGTCGTCAGTACGCAATGTCGTCACGCCGACTACCTGCCCATACTCGTTGAGCAGCGCGCCTCCGCTGCTGCCCGGGGCGATCGGCGCCGATATCTGTATATACTGCCAACCGTCCACCTCCCGGCTTGCGCTGGATACCAGCCCGTCGGAAATCGTGTTGTCAAACCCATGCGGGGATCCGATGCAGTATACCCGTTGCGCTGTCCTCAACGAAGCGGGATCGCCGAGCTCAAGATAGGGGAAACCGCTGCCCTTCACTTTGATGAGCGCCAGGTCCGCCTTGTGATTCATCGCCAGCACGCCCTCGACCGGGTACTCTTTGCCATCCGCGGTCATGACCATGGCGGAACTCATATGGGAGACGACATGAATGTTGGTGATTGCGATACCGTCCGATGTTATGAAGAACCCGCTGCCGTAGCCGAAATCAGTATCCTCAATAACTTTGATATTAAGCGTAAATACGGCGCCGGAAGATTTTTCGAAAATCTGCTCCGAGTCGAGGACCTCGCCTTCAGGATACGATTTTGGTACCCCAAAGACATTCGATACCATCGATACGCGGCTATCTTTGCCTGAGGCGGACTTCATCTGAGCGAGCGTAATCGCGTTATCTTTCAGATACAACTTCTCAAGAAGCGTTGTGTTGTCATCTTTGAGGTTCGCGAAAAGGCTCAGGTGCGATATCGCCGCCATATGGCCGCGCAAGGGTTTCGAGGCGAACGTCTGCGCCTGGGCCGAGGTGATTATCCCGAGCGAAACCATCTTGTCCAGCGACTTGTCCCATGCAAAATCGCCGGCGGAATCGTCGTAGCCCAGCGAGCGAAGCACAAAGGTGGCATACTGGGCGGACGTCGCGGTCCGGCTTGAGCCAAATTGGGTGTCGGAGATCCCGAGGGTTATCTTATAGTGGTAAAGATATCCGATATAGAAATTTGCCCACGCGGGGACGTCCGTGAAGGGGTGCGGGAAGTTCTCTTTTTGAGCCTCGGCTTCTTTTCCGAGCAGGCGGACAGTCATGACAGCCGCTTCGGTCCTGGTAGCCGCCCTGTCAAGCTCGAACCCCGAGTTAGTCCCGAGGAACAGCCCCAGTTCTTTCAATGTTTCCGCCTGCGGCGTATAATCGGTCTCCGCGGAAACGACTACCGGAAACATGCTGAGCAGCAACACGAGGACCAGGAAAATACTTGTCTTACGCATTTTTCTTACTCCAATCTGTTTATTCATGGTTTGCGGTATAAACAGAATAAACCTTAAAGTAACTTGAATGTCAAGAAATATTTTCCCAAATAAGTCCTGATTTAGTACCTTATGGACCATTCTCTGCAATAAAAAACGCGAAAACTCCGTTACCCTCGTCTCATTCTGATTTCTGACTCCTGACTTCTGACTCCTTGCGCTCCGCAGAGCGCATTAGTTTTTTCCGCCTGTATGGGGGTATCCTTAGCGTTATTTCCCGCGCTCGGCCATCAGCAGGTTGATTTCGTCCTCGTTGATCCCGACCATTGCCTCCCCGAGGTCTTCGGACACTTCCGCCAGGAGCGCCGCGTCGTTGAAGTTGGCTACGGCTTTGACTATGGCGGCGGCGCGCTTTGCGGGGTCGCCCGACTTGAAGATGCCCGAGCCGACGAACACGCCTTCGGCGCCGAGCTGCATCATAAGGGCGGCGTCGGCGGGCGTGGCGCACCCGCCGGCAGAGAAGTTCACGACCGGCAGCTTCCCGTTCCTGTGGACATGCAGCACAAGGTCGTACGGGACCGCCAGTTGTTTCGCGGCCTCGAAAAGCTCGTCGCCCCGCATCGTCGTAAGGCGCTGGATATCGGCCATGATCGCGCGCAGGTGGCGGACGGCCTGGACGACGTCGCCCGTGCCCGGCTCGCCTTTCGTGCGGATCATCGACGCCCCTTCGCTGATGCGCCTCAGCGCTTCGCCCAGGTCCCTGGCGCCGCAGACGAACGGGACGTCAAATGCGGTTTTGTCGATATGGTACACATCGTCGGCGGGGGAGAGCACCTCGCTTTCGTCGATGCAATCGATCCCTATCGACTGCAGTATGTGCGCTTCGGAAATATGCCCGATGCGGCATTTCGCCATTACCGGGATCGTGACTGCGGCCTGTATCCGCTTTATCATTTTCGGGTCGCTCATGCGCGAGACGCCCCCGGCCGCGCGTATGTCCGCCGGGACGCGCTCGAGCGCCATGACCGCGACCGCGCCGGCGTCCTGCGCGATTTTCGCCTGCTCCGGGGACGACACGTCCATGATGACGCCGCCAAGAAGTGTTTTCGCAAGGTCTTTGTTGAAAGTATAATTGTTGTTTGCCATTTTGCTTACTCCTGTACACAATCGTTTTTATTTTTACGTCAGCCGGAGCCCCCAGATTAGCGACGAGCGGGTCCCCAGGACGACCGTGTTATCAAAAACTGCGGGGGAGGCCTCGATAGTTCCGCCTAGTTTTGCCGAGTCCAGAAGCTCCCCGGTCAGCCCGTCGATGAGGTAGATGTTCCCTGCGGCGTCGGCGTATACTATATAACCTTTTCCGTCCGGGTCATACACGCATACGGGCGAACTCCAGCTGTACACTGTCGTCTGGAATTCCCAGACGACCTCGCCCGCAGCCTTGTCGAGCGCGGCGAGCACACCCGCGCTCCTGGTTGGGGTCCTCGCTACAGGGACGAAGATCAGGTGGCTTAGCGATTGTTTTCCGACAGCTATCGTGCCCTGGACGCCGCCTGATACGCCGGCTGTGGTATAACAGTCATAATCCGTGCGCCACACGACTTCGCCGGTTACCGCGTCGAACTTCCACACCGGCACGGGCGCCGTCCCCCCTCCGGGGGCGCGCCAGCCTCCGTGGAAACCCGTGCTTATGTAGACATAGGGCCGACCGTCTTCGATCTCCAGGACCGGCGTGTTGTTCGTGTCGTCCAGCACATCCTGCGCCCAAACGGGCTCGAGGGTGTTCAGGTCGAGGCAAATGAAGTGGCCGCCGTTGTCGGCTTGGTAGAGGTATCCGCCCCAGATGGCGGGACTCGATTCCATCCCGAGCCAGAACCCGCCGCCCCGGTTGGACCTTATGCCTTTGAAGCGCCACATGACGGGGGTCGAAGGCTCGATTCTCATCGTACCCGCAGCAGGGTCGAACTCGCTGTTGAGGTCGATTATGTACAGCACCCCGTTCTCGCTGGGGTAGATGAGCTTATCGTTTTCCGCGTCGACAAGCGGCGAAGCGTCCGCCGCGGTCCAGTTGCGCGGGGCGAAACGGTCGCCGACGCCGAAAGTGTGCAGCACGGAGCCGTCCACAAGGCTAATGATGAATATCCGGGCGTAGCCTTTGCTGCTCGTGTAGCCCGCGCCCACGTACAGCAGCGGGTAGCCGCGCGGGTCGACCGCCCCGGCGCCCTTAAAGGTGTAACCGATGTTCAACCTGTCGCGCGTAGCGGTACCGGTCTCGAGTTCGGCAAAGTAAACATTTCCGTCCATCGCCGGGTAAATGACCTCGACCAGTTCTTCCCGCTCCTTCGCCCAGGCGTGCATGTTCATTATCGCGCGGGTCTCTTTTGGCCACTTCACGATCAGCGGCTGTCCGGACCAGCCGTGCCCTGTCCAGACGGCGCCGTCCGGCGCGGTGAGGCTGCCCGTGCTGCGGGTCCACTTTTCGCCGAACTTGCCCTCGCTTATGGTCGCGAATCCGTAGGACGGCGCGTCGCGGAAGTTGTTCCCCCTGAAAGTCGTGACGCCTTCGATCAGCGGGTACCCGTCGCCGTGCGGGAAGCCTATGCGTTGGGGGGATTGATAGCTTTCGACGATCTCGCCGCCGGCCATGATATCGGAGGAGGCGAGCATTTTCGACGGCTCAGTACCTTCTATGGCGTGAGGCACGGGCGGCGGCTCGGGCTCCGGTTCGGGTTCGGGCTCAGGATCCGGGTCGGCGGGCGTAGTGTCTTTATCCCCGCCCTGGTCTGATGCGCCGGTTTCACCGCCGCTTAGCCCGCCGGTTTCATTATCCCCGGGGGTCTCCGGCCCGGTTATCCCCGGTTGCCCTGGATGGGCCAGCCCGCCCGAAGGCGCCTCGTCCGCCCCGCCGTCAGGCGACGTCGAAGGGGCGATCAGCGCTGGGGCGACGACGGATATAACCAGGAAAACCAGCGCCACGGCAAGATATTTGAGCGGTAACTTTTTCATTGAAATTGTTCTCTTTATAAAAGGTATTAAACCCCGGGGCAGAGCCCCGGACACCGCGCTATCGCGCGCTCGCGCGGCAGGGATCGCGCGGTTTAACCTTGTGAAATCTTCGTTCATTCGGTCATGGGCGAGCAAGCTCACCCGTGACTCTCACTTCACTCGATTATAAATCCGTCGACCTTCCCTGGTAGTGTATGTGGTTGTTGATATGCTCGCTGCAATAACAGTGGTAGCCATCGCAGCGGGAACAGTAGCGGAACTCCATATCGGGACGGTCGACGTCCGTAATGCCGCAAATGGCGCATTTCTGGCGGTATGGCAAGTGGCTTTGGGCCCTCTGGGCTTTTCGTGCCGCCCTCTTGAAATTGAGGGCCTGCGGGTTCGCCCGCGACCTGAGCGGCCGCAGATAAGACAATAGCTCGTCGCCGCAAATGATGAAGAAGTTCAGCAGCGCGACGATGGGCAGCAGGGCGACAAAATGCCTGCCGGCTATGAGATTGCCTACGATCTGATAGGCAAAGAAAATACCGTTGAGCATTCCGAGCCACTTTGCCTTGACGGGGATCACAAAGAAAAGCCGTAGCGTAAAGTCGGGGAAAAACACGGCGAAAGCAAAGAACATGGACAAGTTGAGAAAGTTCGGCCCGATCGGCACGGCGACGCCCATAATCAGCCATACCGCGAACCCGTAAATGATGTTCAGGAGAAGGCCGAAGAGATAGAAAATCGTAAATTTCGCGGTACCCCACTCCCTCTCGAGCGAACCGCCGACGAAATAGTAGAAGTAGAGCGCGAGCACAACCAGGAAGAGATTGTCGCTGACCGGAAGGAATACCCAGGTCAGCAGTCGCCAGACCTGCCCGAACCCGAGTATCAGTACGGGGTGAAAACTCAGAAACGTAACCAGCGTATACGACGGGTCGAGCATATATATGAAGTATATGGCCGCAGACGCAAAGACGATGTACGACATCAGCCTCGGAATCCCGAATCTGCGGTGCTTCAGGCAAAACCTGTCTATCGCCCGGCTCAGAGCTCTCAAATCGATTCCCCCGGTATTGTACCTGACGGACAAGGGCGGCAGCGAAAAAAACGAAAACTCCGTTACCCTCGTCTCATTCTGACGTATGACTCCTTGCGGTCCGCAGACCGCATCTGCTATAATACCACAAAAAAGGCATGTGTGCGTAATTTTTAACAGATTTTTCAATTATGCGGAAACAGTTGCGTAATTGACGGCGCTGTGATAGCATATGCGGGGCGGGAGGCATATGATTTTGCCCGGTAACAGGAAAGGTACATAGAAAATGAGAAACGACTCGCAGATGAAAGTCTTTTCCGGCAGTTCCAGCCTGGCCTTCACAGGCAGGATATGTGAGTATCTTGGCATAACTGTGAGTGAAAGCACGGTGATAACCTTCCCGGAGGGGAATACTTATGTAAGGATCGGCGAAAAAATCAGGGGGCTGGACGTGTATATCATCCAGACGATCGGCCTGAACCCGAATAACGAGCTGATGGAGCTCTTGTTCTGGCTGGATGCGTTCAAGCGCTCGGGGGCGCATTCCGTCACCGCCATCATCCCTTACTTCAGCTATGCGAAGGCGGACAAGAAAGACGAGCCCAGGGTGTCGATCCGCGCGAGGGTCTGCGCGGACTGCCTCGAAGTCGCCGGGGTGGACAGGGTGGTCACAATGGACCTCCACAGCCCCCAGATACAAGGTTTCTTCCACAAGCCCGTCGACCATCTCTATGCCGCTGGTATTTTTTGCGACCATATCAGGTCGCTTCGCCTTGACAACTTTGTCATCGCATCGCCCGACGAAGGTTTTGCGAAAAACGCGCGATATTACTCCAACCGGCTCGGAGTCCCGCTGGTGATCGGCAACAAGCAGAGGCTGTCGCATGAAGGGGATATCGAGATAACCGGCATAATCGGCGACGTCAGCGGCAGGACAGCTGTGATCGTGGATGATTTCACGATAAGCTGCGGTACGCTCATCGAGACTGCAAAAGCCCTGATTGCGCGGGGCGCGACGGAAGTCGTCGCCTATGTCTCGCACCTCCTGCTGCTTCCGGACAGCGTCGCTGCGCTGACCTGCTCGCCGATCAGCAAGTTGTACGGCACGGATACAGTGGACAATCCCCATATCCGCGGCGCGGAGAAAGTTGAAATCATCCCAGTCGCCGAGCTTTTCGCGAAAGCGGTGCGGATCATCCACGAGAACGAATCGCTGAGCGAGCTTTTCATTTGAAAACATGAAAAAATGCTTGCAATCGGTTGCGCGGTGTGGTAGTATCTCATGGCGTGTTTATTTGGAGTGGCAAAATTTTGTATGAAGCGATGGTCCTCTGCCGCTAATAGCGGGCATGAACATTTATTTATAGCAGCATAAGTGAAGGGAGGAAATGGCAATGGATTTAGTCAAGGCGCTCAGCGATCAATACCTGAAGCCCGAACTGCCGACTATGAACGTCGGGGACACCGTTCGCGTAACGGTCCGCGTAAAGGAAGGCAACCGCGAGAGAAATCAGGCTTTTGAAGGCACGATCATAGCCAAGAAGCATGGAGGGATCAACGAGACCATCACAGTCCGCCGGATTTCGTATAACGTCGGCTGTGAAAAGGTGTTCCCCGTCCATTCCCCGACGATCGTTTCGGTGGAAACCGTGCGGCGCGGCAAAGTCCGCAGGGCGAAACTCTACTACCTCAGAGACAGGGTAGGCAAGAGGGCAAAGGTCAAGGAGCGGAT